>Ga0209636_10002334_pt1 | contig 19326 bp, 13 predicted proteins | sample DeeMarSWOR152_54_FD_187464 | JGI IMG/M metagenome (GOLD analysis project Ga0209636, IMG submission 187464) | Marine sediment microbial communities from White Oak River estuary, North Carolina - WOR-1-52-54 (SPAdes) (version 2) | ecosystem: Environmental > Aquatic > Marine > Intertidal zone >... | reverse complement strand
AGCTCTCCTGTTGGTGAATCTAAAGAGCGTTTCACCATTCTTGACATCAATAGGAAACTCTGCCTCTTGCAGCATAGTTAAAGGAGGCTTCAGATACTGTTTTTCATGGATTTCCTTCTTTCTTCTCTTGACTTTTAATTCTCTCAGTTTCTCTCCTGCAAATCTCAAATAATTTCGTTCCGATATGTGCAGTCGGCCTTGTCTCAGTGTCAGCCGAAATATAATTTGGGGAAAAAGGCTCATCTGTTCCACGGAGTTTCCAGTAAAATCCCAGCAACACATCCCATTTATCTACGGCTCCCTTCCTCTGTAACTGGTCTATTGTCCATTGGAGTGCTTCCCCCCTCGTCAGTGCTCCTTTTCTGTATGCATCCTTTTTTTCTTGTATTTCTCCGCTGGACAAGGGGAGACCAGGTTCTTCTGTAATTGGGAGGGGCATCTGATGGTAGAGCTTCTGCTTCCCATTCCAGTCTTCTTCTATCAATTCAAGGATTCGCTCTCCTTTTTCAGTCTTCCTTATTTGAGAGAGTACAACTTTCTTCCATGGTGCAAATGCTAACCAATATGCTTCCACTGTTTTTCCCAATTCTTTGCGGGGGCAGGGAACGCCGCGAGCAAGCACTTCTCTGTCTCGAGGAAGTTCTTTTTGCCACGGTTCAGACTTCTGCACGATGGGATCTGTAATGCCAATTAAGGTAAAGAGGGCAGAAGAGGGATCTTCGCAGTGAGGCGTTTTCGTTACCTCTTTTCCTGCCCAGCGACTTGCCTCTTCTGGCGTTATCTTGCCTTCCAGTAAGGCATCTATAACTTCAATGATTTCTTGCCGAGTAGCCATCTACTTCCTCCTCCTAACAACGAATAAACAAGCTTAGTTAAATAGGTTGTGGTTGTATAGTATTAACATTTTGCACGCTTTTGACTTCCTCCACCAGCTCCTCCGTTTGCTCCTCCCCCATCAGAAGGAGGTGAGTCCTCTTGACCTTCCTGAGAGTCTCCGTACTGATCTTCCCATTTTTCTTCTGCCTGCCTTTTGTATTCGTTCAGCATATCTGTCTCATTTTGATCAGTGACATCCATTGTGGGGCCATGCTTTTTATTTTCGTCTTCATAGTGTTTATGCCAATTGCCGTCTTCATCTTGCCAGTAAGTCCAGTGCCCTCCTTGTGGATCTGGGATAAGAATCCAATCTACTTTGCCATCTTTTTTGTATTTAACTATAAGTTTGTTGCCCTTCTCGTCATAGAACTCTATCTTGTCCTCTTTTGATTTGTCAATATTAATTTCAACCTCTTTATCCTTACGCCCTTTCCACCAATCATATGCAAGATAGATACCAAGACCTATAAGGCATACTGCAATTAAAATCTGTCCTGCCACGGGAATTGATCCTAAAACAGCGATTGATGCTAATCCTAGTGCAAAGTTACCCCATGAATCCACATATTTCAGGGGATTATTAAAGCAATATGTGTATCGATTTAGACTCTGTGGCACAAATCTGTTTCCCCTGAGGATATCTCTGGTAATGAACCTGCCAATTTCAGGATCATAATATCTGGCACCATAGTAGTATAAACCAGTTGCATCCTTTTCTTTACCAGCAAATAGGTAGTCTTCTGAGCCTTCTCTGACATCGACTTCACCGAAGGGGTGATAGGTGATTGCAGAAATGATGCTCTTGTCTTCATCAGTTACTAATCTAGTAGATCCCAGAAGGTCGGTATGGTAGTAAAAGGTGCTGGATTCCTGGTTGATAGTTGTTCTCTTAGCTAGCCTTCCAGTAGGTCCATAGATGTATGTGGCTGTACCATTGGCGTTTTCTTCGTACAGAACTTTCGTGCCAGAGTACATGTAGGTGGTAGCTACACTGTTTTCAGTCGTCTGGAGTCTTCTGCCGTCACCATCGTAGACGTATTCTCCCATGGTCGCTGAATTCTTCTCTACTTTTGCTAGCCTGTTAGCATAATCGTAAGTGTACACCCATGTATCAGATCCTTTGGTCTTTTGGGTTCTGTTCCCGTTATCATCGTAGGTAAAGGATGTGCCATCGCTTAGAGCTGTCACTTCATTGACCGAGTTGATAGTGTAGGTAATTGAGTCCTTAGCTGTTCTGTTACCCGCTTTGTCGTAGGAGTATGTATGAGACCAAGATGTGCAACTGGCAGATGTGAGTCTGTCCAGTCCATCGTAATTGTATGATTCAGTATCTGAATTCCAATCAGTATCAGTATCTCTCCAGCCGTTCACTATCTGGGTGATGTTACTGTTGTTGTCCCAGGTGAATTCCAGATCTAAGTAAAAGGTTTCTCCGTCCTTGACATCAATCGTTAAAGGTCTATCCATCGAATCGTAAGTGTAGATAGCTTGTAGATTATTTCCGTAGTTGAACTGGGTGAGCAGATTCTCTGTATCGTACTGTATGTTGTCCATCAGTATCTCATCGTTTGAACCGTCCACGTATCGCTTGATCTCTACTATTCGATCTAGATCATCATAGGAATAGATGATCTGCATGCTGTCGGGGTAGGTCAGTTTGGTTAGTCGGTTGGCTACATCGTATTCGTAGGAGACTGTGTAGGTACTTGTGGAGATATGTCTGGTTTTACTGGTTAATCTGTTCCAGTAATCATACGTATATTCTGTAGAATCGCCTGTAGTGGGAGTATCATCCTCCATCTTTGTTCTATTACTGTTCAGATCGTAGGTGAAAGAAACAGTGGATTGATCTTCGTATTCAATTTCTATTAGCCGATATGCATCATCGTAGGTGTATGTTGTTTCATTTCCATTAGTATCGGTGAAAGACGTGATATTACCTACGTTATCGTATTCATACTCTTCGAATTTGGAATCGGGGTATGTAGTTTTTGTTAACCCAAAGAGGGATGTATATGTGTAGCTTGTGGTGTGGTTTTCAGCATCAGTGAAGGAAGTCAGGTGCCCGATTTCATCATACTGGTAGGTGGTTACTGCAAATGTATCGGTGGCATACTCTTCTTCCACCTTTGTTAGTCGAGAGAGCCAGTCATACCAGTAGATTGTATCGTAGCCACGTCCGTTAGTTAAGGTCACCTTACGGCTAGTGTCATCATACGAGTACGAAATTGAAGTTGAATCTGGATATGAAATCTGCTTGTAACGACCGAGGAAGTCATACGTGTAGGTATAGGTGTCATTTCCAGGATCTGTTACACTCGCCAGGAGACCATCGTACCGGTAGCTATATGACGCTGTGGCATACAGGGTGCCTGATCCGTATGTGCCAGTATACCATTTGGTACTGGTGGGCTTTCCCAGTTTATCATATTCATGTAGGACATAATGTCTGAATTGATCAATAATAGTGACTTTCCTGTTGGCATCATCGTATATTGCTTCCAAATATGATCTTTGAGACTGTCCAGATAACAACGGGAACTCCTTCTTGGTGATTCTTCCCAAGAGATCGTAGGTGTATAAATAATCGTATCCTGAACCTGCTACACCCTTGGGCTCCTGAATTGAAGTGATCCATCCTCTGTTAAAGTCGTAGGTGGCCTTGGCGGTCATAGTGCTACTGCCAACAGTAGCAGAAATCTCCGTTAAGTATGCGTAGGAGTAACTAGAAGAGTACGTCAACGTGACAGTATTGGATTTGGGATCTGTAATGGAAGTGGCATTTCCATTGGTGTCGTATTGCATACTGGTGGTGTAGGTATCTGGTGAATTGTCCACCGGAACGTACAAGTACCACGAGAATTTCGTTTTCTGAGAAGAAGATTCAGAAAAGTACAGGGTATGTGAACCATCAGTGATGGGAACAGGTTTCTGCGCTGTAGTATTCTTTAAATTAGATGTAATTGTTGTCCAATCAGAATTATCGAAATTGTACTTTACCTGTACCGGGTACGCTTTCCAGTTGGTGGTTACCGTAAAGGAAGTGGAAGACTGACCAAATCCAGGATTTTTAGTGTAACTCTGGTACCCCAAAGTGCCAGGATAATGGGTGAAGGGACCGATTGGTTGGTATCCTTCATCATATTCACCCTGAACAAAACATGACCAGTGGACAGTGAAGTGCTGACCTGACCATCCACTGCCAGAAGAGAGCCAGCCGCAGACCATGCACCCCGTACCTGGACAGTTGGTGGAGTGATTCTCCTGGTAGGTATCATCAGATGGTAACCCAGTAATCTGCAGGACTCCATTTCCAGCTACCGTATGGCCAGTCAAATCGATGGGGAAAGAAGTATCACCAGTTTTCTCGTTAAAAGTTCCCGAGAAGGTCAGCCAGGTAGTGGAATTCCCGAAAACATTTGTAAATTGCGTAGGATGAGCTTCAGAGTCGTATGTGAGATACATCTCTTTGACATACGTGTTGTCCTGCTTTTCTGCTGCACCTAGGGGAACAGTATGAACAGACGAAGGTACTGTGCTATTTGAGAAGGCATTGGTAAACGTCTTGATGATTGTGCCACTGTTGTCTACAAAAAATCCAGAAGTGGATGTATTGGCATAAGAGAAGAATTGCTCGTGGCCCTCTGCATCTTTGATGTAGACCATATTCCCCCAGTTGTCGTATGCGTAATAGGCTGTGCAGGAGAGGGTTGAGCCGTCGTTGTACACACTTGCCTGGGTGACTTGCTTACTGGAGTCATAGGTGTAGGTATGCTTGCGAATTGGTGTTCCCGATGCATTCTTGGTGGTACGCTGCGTGATCAGCCCATCATTCACTTCGAAATAGTAGGAACCCTTGGTAACATCGGATTCATTCTTCACGGTCATAGTACCGGAGGTAATTGCTGAAAATGAACCTGTATACGAGTAAGCAGCATGACGGACCTGACTTGTTTCATAAACCCTTTGGTCTGTAACGTAATACTTGTAGTAACCACTATCTGAAAATCTGTTGTATGCATAAGTGGTATAACCAGTAGTCGGATATTCAATTTTGGAGAGCAACCAGTTGTTGTATCCTGTGTTATAGTAGTAGCTGGTCCTCCTATTCAAGAAATCCTCCATCCACACCAAACATCCGTTAGCATCGTACGAGAATTCTATTTCAGCACCATTGTATGTGATCTTCCACAGACGATTGCTAGAGTAGCTTAGGGTCACTGTACGCCCAATAGCATCAGTGATGGAAGTAAGCTCTCCTCCAGTGTAGGTAAAGGTAATAGTATTCTGGTCTAAATCTTTGATGTGCGTTAACTCCCCCGATGTGTTGAACTCGTACACCATACCGTTCGCCAAAGTCAATGTATAGGTATTATCTCCATTTTTGACTAAAATAAAATGACTCCCAATGTGGTTCTCGAAAATGTTACTCACCCATTCAATCTTGTAAACAGTGCCACTCCGTAAATGCAAATATTTGTCACCAACATATGGGAAATTTAGCTGCCATCCCTTGCCCACGTCTACAGGGAGAGCTTCATAATCATATGGATTAGATCCGTAAAATACTGCGGGTGTTCCATAAACCCTGGATAATATGAAGTTTATCCCTCTTCCCGGTATGACCAAATCAGTTTGGGTTATAGTCAAGTAACCATTGGCGGGATTCACATATTCTTCCAAGTTCTTGAAGTATTGCCCGTATGGTGTTAATCCTGATGATTCCCATGCATCTTCAAAGGTTTGCATTGAGGGATCAATGATCACAGGGTAGACAGCTTTCTTTAACCATTCCAATCCATTTTCATCGATGACCTTATGTAATTCATACCCTGTTTCAGTCTCTATCAACTCATAGTGTACATCTGCAGACACTTGAGCTTCAGTATCCCTCATGAATGGAGGAAGAATCTTCACAACTTCTTTCTCATTTTCATCCAAAAACAGAATTGACCCATCTTCCTGAAATACTGGTGTCAAACCTCCCCAAGAGACTCTCTGAATCACTCTGTCAATTTGTTTCCACTCCTTTAGTATTACATTCTCTGTCAGCAGAGAAGATTCCAGCTCGTAAGATAGATCTACTGACTCAAATACATCAGAGACAGAAAGTGAATTCTGATCAATGACAGATTCTACATTCAGTATTTCTCCCAATTTTTGGTTTCCCAATTCAAGTTCAATCCATGCATCTTTTACAGCCATTCTCACTGTTGTCCCTTTGAAGTACACCTTGTAGTACGGGGAAACTGCCATGTACTCAAATAAAGGATTATCGCTTGCATGAATCTCTAATGGTTGGTACTCAGGTGTTGCCGTATATCCGTAGTGTTCTTCTAAAACGGGGACTGCATCCTGTAGTGCGTAATGCCGCAACTTATCTAACGACTGATTTACTATTATCTGTTCTTCAGAAGTGTCTGACAGCCCAGCCAGACTTTCTGCATTAAAAACTAATCCCATCCATAAGATGGCTACCATAATACTTACAAGAATTCTGCTCATTCTCTCACCTTCCGAAAGTTACCTTCTGAACTATCTCTCATCTTTTCATCCTCCTGATGATTTGCTCATTCTTATGTGTCTATTTTTCCCTTCGGAGAATATACCCGCTTTGCTGTAGGATTTTGGGCAGTCCTCATATATATACTTTGTGGTTTCTTGTGACAGTATTGGTGGAATGTCTCAATTCTAGAAGATCAGCCAGTTGTTGTATGCTGTACTGTAGTAATAACAAAGAAACCAGGGACAAAAAGTGAATTTTCATCAATGGCAAGTTCTATATTCTGGATTTCTCCCAGGATATATCTTGTTCTTGTTCTAAGTTGAATATGCTTGTAGAGGAAAATGATGTGTTACACGTGTAACAAGAATATCCAGGATACGTGATCTGGTACTACTGGCACCATTGTCAGTGTTGGTCTGTCAATTCATTTACCAATACTTCACTATTGACTTTTGTTTCCTTCAAATTATAGGGGTTTATGAAGGTTTCTTTTTTCATTGAATTTTTGTCCTTTATTTCTCTTTCCATATTTCTATTGTCTCCTAAAAAATATGGAACTTTTTTATGCAAACCCAAATGTAATCACTGAGATCATCTCCAGTACTATCAACTTTCGTATTACATTTCTCATTTTTGTTTCATATTTTTTCAAGTTCTCTCGAGTACTCTTCAAGCCCATTCTCTGGAAATATACCCTCAATTCTGCATTTTCAAAATACAGTGTTCTCCCATCATCAGGATCTGAACACCTCGAATAGCACTGTCATTTTTTAAGCTTATACAAGGGTTTGCTGTATAAGGGATCAAAGTTTTGAATGTATCTCGAATTTGTTACACGTGTAACAAAATCATCTTTTTTTGCTGTTTTCCTAATAATCTATTTCAATCCTATAATAGTCTGATTTCAAGATGTTGAAAAAACAGCCGATTATACCTATGATTTTGATTTCAATCCTATAATAGTCTGATTTCAAGCTTCACTTATTACAGTGCTATTTAGTAGCGCACATCTTATTTCAATCCTATAATAGTCTGATTTCAAGATCGACTGCGTGATCTGTTCCTTTCATCGGTTTGTCAGGATTTCAATCCTATAATAGTCTGATTTCAAGTCTATAAATTTTTTAATTAATAACAATAATATTCCTGTTCCATTTCAATCCTATAATAGTCTGATTTCAAGAATGAATGATTTCCCTTGCTTCTTTCTCACTCATTTTGATTTCAATCCTATAATAGTCTGATTTCAAGGGGATAAAAGAAAAGAATATAAATCAAAAGGGAATGTATTTCAATCCTATAATAGTCTGATTTCAAGTTAATAAAAGGTGTAACTCAAACCGTTGGCAACCACCATTTCAATCCTATAATAGTCTGATTTCAAGCTGTCTACTGCCATATTTATGATTGTATCATCATCATTTCAATCCTATAATAGTCTGATTTCAAGATGACTACGAATTATGTTGTATTTGTCGTGACGCAATTTCAATCCTATAATAGTCTGATTTCAAGCGAAGATCGCTGTTTTAGAGGGTGCCGTTGCCGTATTTCAATCCTATAATAGTCTGATTTCAAGGGTTCAAGTTTTGAGTTCGGATCTCCCCAGAGCACTATTTCAATCCTATAATAGTCTGATTTCAAGCGATGAACAGATGCAGGTGGTGATGGTAAACCCGATTTCAATCCTATAATAGTCTGATTTCAAGAAGTACATTGATATATCCTGTTCCCCATACCTGTGTTATTTCAATCCTATAATAGTCTGATTTCAAGAGATCAAACCAGTGCACAGTTTTACCAGTTGAAGGGTATTTCAATCCTATAATAGTCTGATTTCAAGGATACATGGGTACAGTATAACGACATGGTACTATGGAATTTCAATCCTATAATAGTCTGATTTCAAGCCAACATTAATATAGAAGAGGAAGGTATTGATAGAATTTCAATCCTATAATAGTCTGATTTCAAGTCGAGGACGACGCTCGGGATATATGTGACATACTAAATTTCAATCCTATAATAGTCTGATTTCAAGATACAGTCTGAGACACCTAGGGATACTCTGCTTCTATTTCAATCCTATAATAGTCTGATTTCAAGGGAGAAAAGTCTTGAAGTGGATTTTATTCCTATGAAATTTCAATCCTATAATAGTCTGATTTCAAGGGGCCATATTTTTCCCTCTATTCACTCCGTACTATATAAATCTTTCGCCCATTCAGCACCCCTCGTCGTGGATCTCCGGTTGTGCACTTCCTTTATAAAGATCCACGACTTTTTGTGATATCTGCAATCACATGATACTAGTTGGTTCAGACTTGGGTTCACCAATAAACTGCCTTCTCAGTAACTTCTGATCTCGCACTGTATAGATAATGACTGAATCTTCACTCTCATTCATTATATTCTTCAGCCCCAGTTCAACTTCTTTCAACTTTCCCAGAGTTAGTTCACCTTCCAGAACAGAATTCTGCATCCAGTCCAGGTACTGCTTTAGAAATATCCTAACCTTATTCACCCTCTCCACACTAATATCATAGACCACCACAACATACACCATTACCACCACATCCTGAATGCTCGATATGTCTGAACACCCAACAAATGCTTTATCAATTTGTAACACTCCAGTCGTACCAACCTCCTGTAAGAGACGTTCCTCCTGAGGCTCCTGTGCTTTATAGTGGTCTTCAACCGTTCATCAAAATGTTTCAAGAACAGCTTTTTACCTTCCTCGTTGAGCAAACAGAAATTCACTTCCTTTTGGAAGTGGTCCTCTGTAATAATCCCTTTGTTTAAAACTTTGAAAATAACCCTGTCGCCCAAAAATGGCTTGAAAATCTCACTCAGATCCAAACTCAGAGAAAACCGCCTCTCGTGAGGTTCGTGCAAGAAGCTAACTGTAGGGTTCAACTGAGTATTGTAGATCTCAGATAGTGTTGCTGAGTAAATCAGTGAATTGGAAAAGCTGACCAAACAGTTAACCATGTTCTCTGGCGGCCTTCTGGACCTCTTTTCAAAGGTGAAGGCATCAGGCAAAATGTAATTGAAACTATTGTAGTAGATGTTCCAGATATTCCCTTCAATACTCATGAGTTCAGGAATACTTCCAACATCTGGCACTTTGGGTATCCACTTCTCAACTTCTCTTACAGAATCTTCCAGGTTGTAGTACTTCAAATTCTTTACAATGTTGTCAAAACACCCGCTTAAAATCTCTTTTGCTAGGTACAACCGTTTTTGATCATCAAGGTAGTGAGCAGCCTGATTCACCACTACATCTCCTGATAGCAATGTTTCCCTGGGGTAGAAAGAACCTTCAAAAAATCCGTACTTGTTGAAGAAGTGGATGCACACCCCATTTTTTGCCAGATACGATAACACACCAGAGGTCACTGAAACCTTTCCATACACATAGATGGTATGGATTTTGTTTATGGGTAGCAGGAACTTCTTCTCCCTACTCACGAAATAGACAGTATTCTCTTTTCTCATCAGTTTTCCATTCTTGACTAAATAAAAATTGACTCTCATCATACCACCCAGCACAGTTCATAATAACTGCACTTTTTACAGTATTTCTTTCTTTCTGGCTGCGGGGGACTCTTCAGGTTGACTATTCTATGTATGTCTCCCAGCACAGCCTCCAGCTCTTTCACGTTGTCAGGATTCAGGTCCACAGTCTCTCTTCTCCTGATCACAGGATAGTTTATGACACCTGTTGCTTTGATCCCTTTCTGGTTTAAATCGTACAGGTAGTACAGCAACTGGAAAATATGGGCCTTCTCCATGGATTTTGATTTTTTTACTTCGTGGAGGATAATCTTATCTCCTCTTTCTATGAAATCAATGTTTATTCTGTCAATGCTCAACCCTTCTGCTCTCTGGTAGCTCTTTTTGTGGATGAGCTTACCCAGTAAGACTGCATCGCTTGTGTGTTCCATAGTTGTGTAATGGGAGAAATACCACAACTTGGTTTTGCAGATGAAGTAGTAGTTCACCTGCACTCCTGTTATTGAAGATTCTACAGTTAGCATATTCTCATTTGTAGGATGAACCAGTATTATAAATATGTTTCTCTTTGAAACGGCTGCTACAATGGTTTATGTGTGGGTGCTCTGCCTGTCATATCACTAGGGCTGTCCATTCTTGTTGAACCAAAAGGATTCATGACAATTTTCCTGTTACACGTGTAACAAAAGACACCTCCAAAGACGGGACAACTCCCTCGCAGAATTTTAAAGAATGTTCTCCATTCCTATATTCTCATTTTCCTTTTCAAGTACTGAGCTGTCAAATCCGTAATTCTCACAGTACGGCAGCCTGCAGATCCAATAAAGTTTTCTCTTCCATGTGAAGTGTCTCTCTACATGTTCAAACCACTGCAGTTCCTCGGGGCCATGTATTCGTTCATCCAAGCAGATCCACCAGTATGGTACTTTCGCTTGATTTTCAACACTAAGCTTCTTTTCATCATAACCGTAGTATAATTCAGGAATGACATCGAATTTTCTGTAACTTCCTGTCCTAATTGCAAAACGATTTCCCTCTTCTTCTGAAAATGCTATTCTATTATACTTGGGGCCAAATAAAAAACACTCCTCAAACAAAGATGGCTTCCCTCCAAATTTCAAAAGGCAGTATGCACCTTCCAGGGTCCCATTACGTTCAAATTCTTCCAGATATTCTTGTCCATAGACGGCATCGCAGATCCCTTTCAAAGATTGGTAGGAGTAAATGCCATCCTGAAGGGTTTTTTCAGTTTTTTCAAGAATATCCTCATTGTAAGGAAGGTTGTTTTCTGGCAGAAATATCCTCATCAAAAATTTATGGTCATCTACCTTCCATGATGTTCCTTGTCTGTTGAGTCTTCCTGCTCTCTGACCCAGAGAATCTATGGGAGCTAATTCAGTGTACATGACATCGCAGGATATATCCAAAGAAATTTCTATGACCTGCGTTGACACAACAATTAATGGTCTTTTCTTCTTTTCACGTAGTGTTTCTATGAGTTCAATTTCCTTGACTGTCCTATCTGAGTAGGTGAACTGTGAATGTATCAGATGCACTGAATCTGTATCCACGTTCTTTGTAACTGCTTCATAGAACTGTTGAGCCCTCCTTACCGTATTTAAAATTATGAATTGGTTGAGATTCTTTGAGTAATTCTCTTGTATCTCCTGCAATACCTCATTGTTGACTTCTCCTTTTTCTATCAAGGGCACATGAAAAGATTCTATCTTGAAAGGTGTGAAAGATAACCCTTCATCATCGTGAACCTCAGAATATGTTTCTTGAGAATCTTTTTCTCTTCTCAGTCGGTTTTTTATGAATTCGGGCAGTGTTCCGCTCATCAATAGATGAGGAATTCCCATTTTCTGTAGAACTACAAAAAGATCTACCAAGTGCTTGAGTGTTTGCAGCTCGTAATAGTGAATTTCATCAAATACGATAACAGCGCCCTGCAAATTTCCACATGCAAAGTCTGCTTGGGGAAATCCATGCAAGAAAGACAAGATAAGATGATCAACAGTCGTCACAGTAATGGGTTTAAAGAAGATGTTACCTTTAAATTTTTCACTCTTTATTTCTTCAATATCATCTTGATCCAGTTCATCCGTCTCTTCTTTTTCTTTACGGATGTCCTCTTTCAATTTAATAAAAGATTTACCGTGGTAGAGTCCTACGAGGTCCTTTCCATTACATCCTGCTTTATCCAGTATTTTTTTGAACCTATCTAGCAATGCATTACTAGTGGTTTGGGTTGGCATTGCAAAGATGATCTTATTCTTGCTGAATTTTCTGCAGATTTCTAGTGCCCACAAGAGAGCTGCTTCAGTCTTTCCTCTTCCGCACGGTGCAAACAAGAACGAGTAGGGGGTGGCTTCTTCCTGCATTTTGGACTGGAAGAGATATGGTAAATTCCCTTTTAAAATTTCATCAGAAGATAACCCAGGAATAGTAAGGACATACTGTTGAGGGTTTTCCATGACAGATTCCAGTACTTGCTGTTCTGGCAAATTTTGAGTGCAGAAATCAGAAAAATGTGCACTGGAGTAGAAATCACAGAGTTTGACAATGGAAAGAAAGAATGTGTAGAGTGATTTTATTGTTACCATTTCATCAAGGTTGGTATTTTCAAGTTTATCCGATTTATACGTACGTATGAGATTAAGAATTTTGCCAGGAGCACCTTCTTTCTCGAGTAAGTTTACTGCTGCCAATTTCTCACAGTTGCTCCAGGTAAATTCAAAAAACTTTGCAAACTCTAAAGAAGCGTATGCTTTCTGTATATCATTTATGAAACCCAACATTTCTTGTTTCTGTGGGATTATTCTCCTTATTTCAGCGTCCCGATAGATGGTATTGTGCAGCTGTGTGTGATGGGAAAGAACAGCTAAAGGTTCAATGGGATACCCTCCTACAGAATATACAGAAGGAATTTTTGTTCTAAAAACTTCAAAAGTCATAGGAAACCCAAAAAAAGGGTGGGGATACTTTTGAGATCTCTTGTTTTCCTGGATTCTTTTCTGGAATTGATTAGTAAGTTTTCCTATGTCATGAAGATATACTGTAATGAACAGACTTCTCATGAGATTTTCGGGTTGAATCCCCCATTTTCTGCAGAATGATATTATTACTTTGCGATTCTGTTCAAAATAGCATTTCAAAATTTTCAGACAATCATATATATGTCCTCTAAATGTTTGGTAATAAATCTTTTCTTCTTCAGGCTTAACTTCGTAGCGTTTTGCCACCGCTTTCATAAAGTTTAAATACTTTTCTTCAATAAAAGCTTTTGGATGGGTTTAATCTACTCTCTAGAAGATCATAGGTATCTGGATATCTTGAAGAAATATTTCAACGTTTCAGCGTCCATAGAGGATGATATGCTAAAATTGGAGGTTAGTGAAGAGTATGAAGGATATGGAAGAATTCATATCTATAACAGCGAAGAAACTGGAAGAATCCTCATTATGGTGCACGCTGACGCTGATTATGACGAATTGCTTTTGTTTTCTCCTTTAGGTATTCTGGAAAAAGACAGTGTAAATTCGACCTTTGAACCTCATGAAATGGTAATGATAATAGAAAAAATATTGAAGAAAAATAGGAGTTTTAGAAATAAACTCATTAGAGATTTCTGCAGAAGTAGAGAACGATTCAACATAAGTCTTAGAGATTTTTTCAACGTAAAATTTGATTTTTTCCTTCAATGCGAAACAATTGCAGAGATCAACCCCTTTTGCATTGATAGGAATAGCTTTAAGAATTGTGTGGACAGGATTTCTAATGCAATAAATACTATTGACCACAAAGAAGTTCAAGATTTTGTGGAAATCGAGAAAGGAGAAATAAAGAGCATCCAAGCTCTGGTGAAGGTTTTTGAAAAAGCTGGCAGAACAGATAATGTTGCTCATGACCTTAAAGATCTAAGGACTATTCAACGTTTAAGAAATATAACTCCTACTCACAGCACAAATGACCCTTTTGTACAGTTTTTGAAGAGATTCGACAAGAAATACCCTAATCCCAATAATCCAGAAGAATGGTGTGATCTCTCGATTTTTACACTGCAAGAGACTTCCAGAGTGATCAACAAGATCTCTATTGTACTCAGCCAATGATGTCAGAAGAGAACAACACTTCCTGTATCAAACATCCAACACTCTATCTCTTCTTCAAGGTTCACAGGTAACCTACTCGGCAGAGATACCACCTTCATCTCAACATTTTTACCATTGTTCACAAATCTATATGGCAGCCGTATGACTTCACAACCTTCAATAACACCCTCGATTACACTTGAAATAACTGCATTTTTCTCTTTTTGGATTTCCGTCTGAAATACGTTATGTACGTCTACCATATCATCTGATTGTCCCAGATAGCAGACCCTTTCAGGGTCTTTCAGCTTCTTTTCAATCTCTTCTATGAGTTCACCTTCTCCTGCCACATAGATTCTGTACTGTGGATTAACCAGGAATGTCTTGAACATGGGAGCTGAAGGAAATTTGTCCATATATGTACGTTCTTTTTGTCTGACAACTAACTTCAAGATTCTGCTCAATTCAGTAATCTTTTCAGGGTGCCCCAGGGGTCCAATTCCAATCTTTATCTTATCCTGGAGGTAAAACGAATCTCTGGGAAGGCCCATTGCACACTCGAGTAATCCCCTGATAGTGGTAAAGGGAGGGATGGGATAGGACAGTATCACACTGGTGGAAGTAGGCTGTCTGAAACAGCAGAAATATATTCCCTCCACATCAAACCTAAGTCCTAACATTCAATCACTGAAGATTTTGTTGCTCCATATACTTAATGGCTTCTCTTATAGCATCTTTTGGTTCCATTACCACAGCAGAGCTACCTATGATCTCCTTGTAGGCTTCTCCTACTTCCATCTGATTCTGCAATATCCCAGATATACTGCCCAATAATATCTTATCACTGTACTCCTTCACATCATTGAGTATCTCTTTGAACCTTTCAGTATCCACAGTTTTTTGTATACTTCCGTTGTCCCCGGTAAAACTAAACAACTTCTGCAACCTATGAGAATACACATTTTGGAATGCAACACAGATGAGATCTGGAGTAAAATCAGTCAAAAGTCTGGCCTGCTTAGAATAGTCTGTTAAGAATCTCAGAGCTTCCAATACCTTAACTATTCTTGACTTTCTGTTGTGAGCGTCAATCTCATATTCAATCTTCATCGTCCTTGTGGGCTGATCCACATTCTCTTCTCCGCCAATACGGTTGACATCCACAGATATTCCGCACTTGTAAATGTTTGTGCCGATCTCAATGTTTACAATGTCTCCTTCCAGTTTTTCTCCTCTATGCCTTCTGGTAAGAAAATCAATCACGCTGTTGTCCTCAAAAGGGAGTAACCCTACAGCTGGAGATACTTTAACTGGCGATGTCCTGATGTTGGCACCTCCACCTCCTCGCGCTGCTCCTTCAAATGGTCTCATGAATCCAAATAGGTCGCAGGTCAAACACTTCTTGATATCACCGCAGGTTTCTCCTCGATCATCTGGTACGCACATGTACTCTTTGTCACTGAGATTTCTCCTTATTGCTTCCTTGATATAGTACCTCATGGCTTGTCCTGAAACGTAGGGAAATTCCATGCCTTCACTCTTGTACTTTTTAACGTCAATGTAGTTGCTTTCCCCTTCACCTGAATTGAGGTTTGTCAAATCTGTTTCAGAAAGCCATACTATGCTAATTCCTTTCATTAGGTATCACCTTCCTTGGCTTTATCTCGATAAAACTTTATCTTGGCAAGATAGACACTTGCATAGACAATGAGCGCATCCCGTATTTCCTTCCACTGACTCCCATCTGATCTTATGATCAGATCTGCCACATCCTCCAAGGGTACAGGGTATACTTTTTCTCTTTCCTTTGTATCGAGTCCTATTAGCCTTTTTGAGGCTTGTTCAAAGGCTCTGAAGAATTCTTGTTTGTTCTTTGCTTTGTCCATGGCGTACAGGATGCTCAGGTGGGATTCTAACAGTCGTGCAAGAGTCTGTCCAGCTTTCTTGAGGTTCTCCAATTCTTTATCAAGTCCCATTTTTCTCAACCTCCAAAAATATATTAACTTGTCTAGATGATCTATACTACCGAAAAATGAGATTTCTTTCTTTTTTGGCAAGAAAATTCTTGAAAATTTCCTGAAGTTATCTTCAATTATATATTTTGCTGCATTTTCTCTGAGATCATTAGTAACATCATATGAAATTCTCCTTTGCTTTCCCATGACACTCAGCTTTTCAACAATATCTCTGTATACCTGTGTGCCCTCCCTCTGTAATTCTACGAAGAGGGCCACTGTTTCATCCTCAAGTATCAATGATCTGTACTTCACGTTCTTTACTGTCCCTGAAGGGATAATCAGCATGCTCCATTGTTTGCAGAACGTTCTTTCAACAGTATCAAGGAGGTTATCAAATTCAGCCTGTTCTTCCTTGAGGTCTCCCATGATTCTACTGATAAAATCCTCAAAAAACTTTAAAGTAGTGGTATTCTCTCCCTCTGTAGGTATGGACTTTTCTCCTTCCTTGGTAGTGATAACCCTTAAGACGTTTGACACTTGTTGATCTGTACCATTTAATCCATGTTTGTACCTTTTTTTTGCTTCATTTAATTTTTTCAAATCCATTTCAAAGGGCAAAAGCACTACAGAGTACCTTCTGCTTGCAGGACCAACAAAACATCTATAGACGATTCCCCTATCGAGCCATTCCAGTGTACCTGTAAGATAGCATAATGGACAGATATTACTGTAATATTCTTTCATGCTTCTTACGCCGCTGAGACTTCTAATCTTTGTAGTAAAGGGGTAGACAGCTTGTTTTAGATTATCAACTTTTTTCTTGAACGTTCTTCCGCAGAGAACGCACATTTTATCTCCAGATGCTAGATTCGAAAAGATTTCGTTCAATCGCTGTTCAGTATCAGTATATAATTTTTCTTTCAATACATTTCTTTTTTCGGCTTTTCCGTATTGAATGAGTACAAAATCTTTGGCGACATACCTTTTCTGTCCTTTGTCATCTAATTTGGTACAAAAAATTACCAAATCCTGCATGGATTTTATTTTATCTGCAAAATTTCTGAGAAACATTTCTGTATTTAGAATCTCTATTTCAAGGTGATCGTGGTGAATTCTGGCACGACATCCTTCAATATCTTCTACTAATGTGTAGAGTGTTTCTATACCGTTTATCATCCAGGGATCATGTTGAATAGGCAGGGTTATCTCCACATTAGTCACTCCTTTTTCTCTTCTTTTCTGAAATTTTCACCATGCCAAACCCCATTGAGTTCTTCTCTCCAAACCCAGTTTCATACCCTAACCTCAATAATTCACTGTCACCTTCAGCTTCAAATACCATAAGGCTTGCCCGATGATATGTGTTCTTGATCTGTATCCGCATGAATTTGGTTGAAAGCGGCGGTGAAAAAGAAATGTTCTTACTGTTTCCATTGTACAATTTCTTGTACTTTTTGATTAGGTTATCTTTTAAGTTCTCGTAAAATTTTGTGTCAGTGGGGTACAAGTCCACTATCCTCAGAGATCCATTTTTTTCCTCTGCAGTCCTCACAATAATGGGGGATATTGTTGAAAATAATACTTTTTCATTGAATTCTGGCTTTTTCAAAACTTCTACTTCTTCTACATGAAATTTAATCTCTCCAATTCTTACTTTTGGCCTCTCCAGGATTCCTTCCACAAAACAGGCCACAATATCTCTTATAGGAGAAGAGACCAGGAAATGAGCACCATCTTCCACATATATGCCATTTGAGGATATTTTTCTTTTTGGTATCTGGAGAAGAGAAAATGTGAAATATTTGTAATTGGTACTGGAGTGGATAGTGTATGCGAGATCAGAGTTTACTCTCTTGATATTACTGTATACTGCTCCTGCAAGAGCAAGGTTATAGTTGAAGGGTATCTGCCCCTTGCCAGTTAATGAAACTTTTGCTCTCATTATGAGTGATATAAATGGGGAGTACTTAAACTTTTTCATTAAAATTAAGTTGTCATTTATTGGTGGTAGTCTCATTCTTGTTACACGTGTAACAAAATCATCTTTTTCTGCTATTTTTCATAATAATTTAATTCAATCCCATCATGGCCTGATTTCAAGAATATTGTATCTGAACATGTGAGAACAGGAAATCTCTTTCAATCCCATTATGGTCTGATTTCAAGTGAATTCCCAAGTTGGTTCAGCAAAACTGAATTAATCTTTCAATCCTAACATAGTCTGATTTCAAGAATGGTACTCGATGAGATGAAGGGAAACGCAGGAATGCTTTCAATCCCATCATGGTCTGATTTCAAGCTGGTTGCTCTGGCGTTAGGTATGGTGATCTTCAGTCCTTTCAATCCCATCATGGTCTGATTTCAAGTATGATTATAGGGATTATAGACTCATGCGTACAGATATTTCAATCCTAACATAGTCTGATTTCAAGTCTAAACGATATTAGAATGAATAATATTTAAAACTATTTCAATCCTAACATAGTCTGATTTCAAGTCTTTCAATGAATGACTCACCGAATGCAAAAGTTTCCTCGATTTCAATCCTAACATAGTCTGATTTCAAGGATTCATGGGGAAAAGGAACAAACCCTGCAATTGTATTTCAATCCTAACATAGTCTGATTTCAAGAGAATGTATACCGTCTAGGTAAAATGTCACAGATGCATTTCAATCCTAACATAGTCTGATTTCAAGAGAATGGTTCAAAATCTTTTTGTTCTTCAATCCTGAATTTCAATCCTAACATAGTCTGATTTCAAGTTAAAATGCAAAAAGCACTTATCATGGTCGGAGTTGTATTTCAATCCTAACATAGTCTGATTTCAAGAACCACTGAAGTATAGAGAATATGTCTATTTCATAGAATTTCAATCCTAACATAGTCTGATTTCAAGAGAAAGGAGATAAGAAAATGGAAGAAATAATTGAAATATTTCAATCCTAACATAGTCTGATTTCAAGATGGAGTACAGAAACTATAGATACAGTCACGAGTACATTTCAATCCTAACATAGTCTGATTTCAAGCAAGTATCTCCTGTATTTGTACATTTTTTGAACAATTTCAATCCTAACATAGTCTGATTTCAAGGCAGTATGCTCTACTGTCATAAACTGTTCCTTCATCTTATTTCAATCCTAACATAGTCTGATTTCAAGATTTTGATTCACTTCCTCCCTTTGAATAGCCTCCTCATTTCAATCCTAACATAGTCTGATTTCAAGATGTATGATCTCCCAGAACAGTTAGACGATAATATAACATTTCAATCCTAACATAGTCTGATTTCAAGGGGCCATATTTTTCCCTCTATTCACTCCGTACTATATAAATCTTTCGCCCATTCAGCACCCCTCGTCGTGGCTCCC
>Ga0209636_10002332_pt1 | contig 19338 bp, 18 predicted proteins | sample DeeMarSWOR152_54_FD_187464 | JGI IMG/M metagenome (GOLD analysis project Ga0209636, IMG submission 187464) | Marine sediment microbial communities from White Oak River estuary, North Carolina - WOR-1-52-54 (SPAdes) (version 2) | ecosystem: Environmental > Aquatic > Marine > Intertidal zone >... | reverse complement strand
GACGGAATCTCTTGGGAAGATTGCCGCCGGGATAGGTGACGGGGAGATAATCGTCGGGTGGTATCATTCTCACCCGGGCTACGGGTGCTTTATGTCGGACAGGGACATCAAAACCCAGACAGAAAGTTTTTTAGAGGATTATCATACAGCTTTGGTTGTAGATCCGGTTGAAAACAAAATCGCGTTCTACAGGGTGCAGGGGGGCAGGTGCAGGGAAGTTTCATACAACCTTCTGAAGGGTTGATCATCAGAATGAATGGGGGGTTCATCCCCATGCATTGCACAAGGATTATGGACGGATCCGGGCATTGAAAACTAAATAGAAAAATTCATATAGTCTGTATAAAAATTAAAGATATGGCGATGAATCGTGTCGTGACGGACGAAGACAGGTATGACAGGCAAAAGCGTGTCGAGAACTGGGATCAGGAATGCATATCAAACGCGAAATGCCTTGTTATAGGCGCGGGAGCACTGGGTAACGAGGTAGTTAAGAATCTTGCACAGCTCGGCATAAAGAGGATATACCTGGTTGACTTTGATGATGTCGTGATGGCAAACCTCAACAGGTGCGTGTTGCTTAGGGAGGGGGATGTTATTGAAGGGGCAACGAAGGCAAAAGCAATTTCGGAAAGAATAAAGAGGATAAACAGCGAGACAGAGATTATACCGATAGAGCAAATGGTCGAGGAGGTGGATGAAGAAATTTATGATAAGGCGGATGTTGTCATATCCTGTCTTGACAATATTGCTGCAAGGCTGCACGTGAACGGGTACGCGTATGCCCGAACGAAACCGCTTATAGACGGCGGGATAGACGGTTTATTCGGGAAAGTCCAGGTTGTTATCCCGCCTCGTACGGCATGCATCGAATGCACGATGAGCAAAAGAGATTACCAGAACATGTGGAAGCGGTATTCATGCAGTCTGGAGGAGATATCCGCAGTCGAGAAAAAAATGCCTGCCCTGCCGACAACGACATCAATAATCGCGGGAATCCAGATCCAGGAGTTCATAAAAATCATGCATGAAATTAAAGGTAAAAATATGGGCGAGACCATGGGGGGGAAGCTGTGGACATACAACGGGGCGAATGAAGAAGTCGATATCCTGCACATAGAAAAGAGAAAAAAGTGTAATGTGTGTGGTTTTTTTGGATGCGAATAACTTATTTATTTTTTTAATAATATAAAAATAAAATGGAGGAAAAAAGCAGGATAATCCATATAACGATTAGAAACACAGCAAACGACCAGACGTATAAATTAAAGGTGCCGGGCAAGATAAACGCAGATACCGTGCTGCAGCAATTAAGGTCCAGGGTAAGGATCCCGGAAACTTACGTTCTCTCTTTCGGAGGCAACGTGATAGACGGCGATACTCCGCTGGAAGACGGGGGTATCGGTGAGGGAGATTTGTTAAAGCTGATACCAAATCCTGAGGGGGGCGGAAATCAAAAGCATTCCCCGACACTTCCGAGAGGTCTTTGGGAGAGCAGATTAAGGTATGAATATGATGCTCTTACGGAGATCTCAAGGAAGGAGCCTGTTTCATTTATGGCAAACAATGAGATGACGGATTATATAATAACGTTTAACGGGATGGGTCTTGTACGGGATGATGAAGGAAATATCACCGAGCACCACGAACACACGATCGAGGTCAATCTGCATCGAAGGTTTCCGTATGCCGGGGGGCTGTGGGTAAGATGGGTTTCTCCCGAGAACATATACCATCCGAATCTGGACCCCCCGGACATATGCATAGACCTGATAAATCGGTGGAGACCGGTGTCATCATTAAAAGATGTTATTGACGGCATACGCTGGCTGCTGCGGCATCCGAATCCGGACGACCCTTATGAAGGCAAGGAGGATGTTGCCGGGTGGTATAAAGCAAACTGGGATCGGATTAAAAAGGAAGATATCGTGATAATAGAAGAAGAGCAGGATGAAATCGTGATTGAGGGTATAATGGAAGGGAATGGAACTAACACCTGAGCAGGGAAAATTATTGGTTGGATTGGCAAGAAGCGTTATTGAAGAATATTTTGGTGCAGGGAAGGTAGAAATTCCAGAAACCCTGAATGATATTCTCAGGAGGAAGATGGGAGTCTTTGTTAGCCTTCACACTTACCCAGGCCATGATCTGAGAGGTTGCATAGGGTATGCCGAGCCCGTGATGACCCTTTCACGGGGTTTAAGAAACGCCGCATTGTCCGCAGCCCTCAATGACCCGAGATTCCCGCGGTTGAAAGCGGACGAGTTAAAAAACCTGGTGGTGGAGGTTTCTATTCTAACCCCCCCGGAGTTGATGGATGTCGGGAAGCCGGAGGATTACTTAAATGAGATTAAAATCGGCAGGGACGGGCTGATTGTCGAAGAAGGTGTGTTTAAGGGTCTTTTGCTGCCCCAGGTGCCGGTCGAATGGAAATGGGACGTTCCCAAATTCCTTGCGCATGCCTGCATGAAAGCGGGGTTAAGCGCAAACGCATGGCTTGATCCGGAAGTCAGAGTATATAAATTCAGCGGACAGGTTTTTTCTGAGACCGTGCCGGAGGGGGAGATTATAGAGAAAAATTGAGGGTACTAGTCCATTAACTGTTTTCTTGTTTTATTTTCCTAATTCTAAAATTCTTAAACAAAAATATGGCTTCAGAACTCAAAAAAATACTAAAAGAGCTTTTTTTGGTACTGGTATTGTGCACCTTCGGCGGGGTCGCAGCGGGTTTAATTCTAAACAGCATGGAGAACGAATTATATAAAATCCCGGGACTTTTAGTGCTGCTGCCTGCTGTTTTAGCGATGAGGGGCAATATTTCCGGAGCGATCGGTTCCCGACTGGGGTCTGCTTTGCATCTGGGGCTTATAGAGCCGAGATTTAAATGGAATCCCGCATTAGCCGACAATATATGGGCATCTCTAATCTTGAATGTTGTGATGTCGTTTCTTCTGGGGATTGTTGCGGCGGTCGCGTACTTTTTATTCTTTCCATCGGATGCTAACCTCGGCATACTGGGACTTATAATAAAACTCACGACGATATCATTAATCGCCGGAACCGGTGCGGGGATCATTCTGACCGCATTATCCGTATTCATAGCGATCGCAACTTATTCTTATGGCCTGGATCCGGATAACGTTGTGAATCCAATACTTCTCACAACAGGGGATATACTCACTGTATTATGTTTATTACTCACTGCAAAATTCTTTGTATAAAACTTTTAAAAAAAGTTTTATATTAGAGACAAGGTCTCTAATATACTTTAGAAATATGTTTCTAAAGTTTTATCAAAATAAAAATGACAATTGCAATTATCGATTACGGTGCGGGGAACTTAAGGAGCATCAGTAACGCCTGCGCTTATCTCGGGAAGGATGCGAAGCTTGTCTCAGACCCGACGGCAGCAGAAGACGCGGATGCGATTATACTGCCGGGAGTTGGGCACTTCGGTGACGCCATGAATAAGCTCAAATTATGGAAAAATATCCTCCTGGAGAAGATCAATGAAGGAGTTCCATTTTTAGGCATATGCCTCGGCGTACAGGTTATCTTTGAGGAAAGCGACGAATCCCAGGGGGTGGAGGGCATTGGCATTTTTAAAGGCAGGTGCGTTCGCTTCTCCGGCGTGAAATGCCCGCACATGGGCTGGAATGATATTAAAGTTACTAGAGAGGTTCCGGTTCTGGAGGGCGTCGGAAGAGATTACTTCTACTTCGTGCATTCGTATTATGTCGTCCCGGAGGATGAAGAAATTATCGCAGCCGTAACAGAATACGGTACCGAATTCCCTGCTGTTATTGCAAAGGACAATGTACTTGCAACACAGTTTCACCCTGAGAAAAGCGGCGAACCGGGGTTGAGGATTTTGAAGAATTTTCTGGATGTTCTGTAATCCCAATCACAGAACAGTTAAAATTCCGAAGGAATTTTCTGGAGTTGAAAGTTTAAATCAAAAATAAAATTTATATTTTTGTAATGTATAATATATAAAACATTTAAATGAGGTGAAAAATGAAAAACAGAAATTTAAATCAAAAAAATTTTGCTACGCAAAATTTTAACTCGCAACATAAATTATATTGCGAAAATAAAATTTTAGTGGTATTGATTGTAATAGTCACCGTTGGATTGATATACGGGTGTATTGGAAAACCTGAAGTATGTGGTGATGGAAATTGTGGTGCCGCAGAAAATATGGACAACTGCTGCAAAGATTGTGGATGTCCAACCGGAATGAAATGTGAGAACAATAAATGCATTAGAATAGAAAAACAAATGATGCCCGTAAAAATCAATGAAGTGCTGTATGATGCAGTTGGTGATGACGCCGGCAACGAATGGGTAGAGCTCTACAATGATGGTTCCGGCTACCAAAACATCAGCGGCTGGGCAATTTCAAATCGAGACGGCACAGTAATTACAGCGCTGCCTTCATGGGAATTTCCTAACGGCACCTATCTTGTTGTATATTTTGGCAGCGGAACTGACGATAACAATTTCTCGGATGGATATGGTTCTTTCTATACCAATGGTAATTTTGGGGTATTTAACGATACACAAGATGAAGTAGGACTGTATAATGGCATACCAAGTGCTTCAACTATTGTTGATTTTGTTTCATGGAGCAGCACTGGTTTATATTCTGGAGGCAAATCGCATGATTATGCAGTAAGCGCCGATATATGGGACGCGGGCGATTTTTTTGACAGCGCTGATGCATTGGCCCCATCTCACCACAAAAAGACCATAGTATTCCCTGGAGACACGATAGGCAGAGATAAAGATTCTACTGATACGAATCAGCCGGATGACTGGGAAGCACATGGCGGTAAGGATGCCATTGCACCAACACCGGGGGCACGGAATTTGCATATTTTAACCTTTGCCCCACCAGAACCCTGCCCTATTCCCCAGCCGCATAAGAAATGGACATTCATGGTTTACATGGGTGCCGATAATAACCTGGAGAGGGCTGGCTTCAAGGATATTAACGAGATGGAGCTGGCGGGCGGTTCCGATAAAAACATAAGTATCGTGGTTCAAGCAGATTTTTTGAGAGATATAGATAACGGGGACACATCAAGGATCTGTATTATCAATGACAGTAATATGGCTAATATTGCATCCCCAAGAATTCCAATGCCTGAACAGAATATGGCTGATCCGGCAACCCTCACCAGTTTTATTAACTGGGCGATGTCAAATTTCCCTGCAGACAATTATGCCCTCATAATATGGGATCATGGGGGGGGATGGAAAGGCGTGGTATGGGATGATACAACCGGAAATGATGCTATTTACATGGGGGAACTCAAGTCTGCTTTAAAAACGGTTCCAAAGCTTGACGTTATCGGTTTTGATGCGTGCTTGATGGCCATGGTAGAGGTCGGACAGCAGATATCGGATGACGCTTCGGTTATGGTGGGATCAGAGGAATATGAACCAGGAGACGGGTGGCCTTATGATACAATACTTGCGGGGCTTAAGGCCAATCCCGGCTGGAGCGGCCCACAACTCGCAACAAGGATCGTAAATGACTATGACGCATTCTACACAGGAAAGGACAATAAACGCACCCAGAGCGCGATAGACCTATCCAGCGGCAGCTTTAAAAATCTGGTTGGTGCGACAAGCAGTTTTGGCGCTCAGTTAAAATCAGGCATGGAGGATTATGACCTCCTTTTTGTAAAACATTACGATCCGAACGATAATGTACAGATAGGCATCAGAGATCAGTTGGTGGCAACTGAAAAATATGATTATAATGATTTTATAGATCTTTACCATTTTGCAGATAACATTAAAAACGAGGGCAGAATACATGATCAATGGAAAAACAAAGCACCTGATGTCAAGAATTTAGTAACTGCATCCGTAATCGCCGAAAAGCACGGTCCAGGACATCCAAATTCTCATGGCATTTCAATTTATTTCCCGTATTATCAAACAAAAGAAACTGGAGGGGCGCACAACCGCCCGTTTGATAATCCTTGGCCGTCTTATCTCCCGGATAATTCTAAACTCGCCATGTATGCAGAGGACTTTACCACAGCATGGGGCAAAGTTCCTTATTTCCCCATACCCCCTGATGACCCGCCTCACCCTCTCCCCCAAACTCCAGATTTCCTTTTCAGGGATGCCACGCAGTGGGACGAATTCCTGCACAGATATTATAAACCGGTTGCCGATGCAGGCGAAGATGCAGTGTATGAATGGGGTGCTATAGTAACTCTTAACGGCAAGGGATCTTCAGACTCTGATGGTGTCGTAACCAGATGGATATGGGACCTCCACAGCAACAGGGATGAACCGCCAACCCTGCCGGGACCTAACGGTGCCTGCGGCTCAACCAATGAGGACTGGGAGTGCGACAGGGCGGATGAGGCAAACGATGATAAAGAACTTGAGGGTGTAACGGTTACTTTCCCGTGTGTTGAGCCCATATATTATATCACCCTGACAGTTTGGGATGATCATAATTCGTTGCATGGGAATCACTGGAAAACGGATCAAGATGAGGTGGTGATAGAATGCATACCCGGCTATGTCCCCCCGCCGGGACCAACCCCCACTCCTACGCCAACACCAACGCCCACACCAACGCCCACGCCCACGCCCACACCAAATAATTGTTCATGTTGGGATAACAGAATAAATCCCACCGAATTACTTGGACCTGGCATGGGATGTAAAGATGACTGCCCAGATGATTATACATGCAATATGGGGATGTGTAAATGTGTCCACAATTTCGTGATAACTCCTCGTTGCGGCGACGGGCAGATTACTACATCATACGACCCGGGTCAAGGAAAGGAAGAATGCGACACGGGTCAAGGGGCTCGTGACACATGTCCGCCGCCTACAGTATGCATAAATTGTAAATGTGTAGAAAAAGAGGAGGAAGTGCCAGCCCCTTCAGATACGGATGGTGACGGAATTACAGATGCAGAGGATAACTGTCCATCAGCATATAATCCCGGGCAAGAAGACATTGATGGGGATTGGAGTGAAAAATGCACTTATGCAGGAGAATTAGAAGATTTGCCTTATTATACATTTGTACATGAAAATGGAGTAGAATACTCATGCGGTGGAGATGTCTGTGATTATGATAATGACAATGATGGGGTTTATAACGCATTTGATATGTGCCCGGGAACATTATATCCCCTAGTAGATGAAAACGGATGTCCTGTTGAATAGATATTTGATATTATAAAATTTAAATTTAAAGAAAATGTGAATGTAAAATCCGCAATGACGATAAGATGGTCAGTTGAGCCTTATGATGGTGCCTATGAGCACTGGAGGAGATTGGCTTATTATTATAACCTCACATAAAATCACTCAAACTTATCTGCTTTGACAGATCATTGGTGAACAAGCTTCCAATGTCCTTTTCCAGTAACTTTAATCTCTGCTTCAAGTAATCCGGGAGGTCATATTTTTCCGCGAGGTTCATAGAAATATCCAAATATTTTTTAATGCTGCCCTCCGTTACCGTAAGCAGGAGTCTGCCACCGCATTTTATGCATTTCCCTCTGAGAGGGGGCCTTCTATGGATAGTATTACATTTGACACACCTTACGGTCTGTCTTGAAAATGCCCTGAGGTTACCGTAAGTATCCCTTAAGAAATGGGAGTTTATTATTAACTGCGCCACCTCCCTCTCATCTATAGCCCGGACCTTCTCCCCAACCCTCAGCTGAGCCTCTACCTTCTCTGCCATGGTTTTTAATTCCACATAGTTTGTCTTTGTTACCGGACCTGTTATATCCCCGTTGTCATGAGAGAACCATAAGTTAGAGTACGGGTTTGATTCCAGCAGATTGGAAACGATCCTTACTTTATCCTTACCCCCGTCAATAAAATAGGACGGCGACGCGGATTCCCATGTTTTTTCATAGAATTCAAGAGGATAGTGCTCAACCACATCCAACTTATGGGATTCATCATCAACCTCTCGTGGGTCAAGGAGCGTGGTTATGACCAGCGGAGCATCCATCTTACCGCCCCTTGACTCAGGTAGATACTTTCTTGAGAAGTTAAGAAGCACATCCATAAGAAGCATGATCGTGTCTTCGTCGCCGTCGCATTGATGGGAAACAATTCCGTTAGATATGATGGTGTGATGTGGGGGTACCGTTAAAGAATAAACTTCTTCTTCTCCTTTTAATTGTTTATCAAAAATTTTATCAACAAAAATACCCCCTAAATCTTCTGTTATCTCGGCTGCTGATTTTTTCCGATTTCTAATTAATTTTTCTGTAAAATTTTTTGGAACAAAAACCTCTTCTACCTCAGCAGCAATTTTTTTCCCATTTTTTGTTGGAAATGGGTGATCAAGCGTTGTAGTGATCTCTCTTCCTGACTTTGTTTTTAGTGTAATGGTTTTTTGTGGGGTGTGTTTGGAAACATGGGTTATGTCTGCTATTTCAAATTTTTTTGTTTTTTGATTGAAAGTAAGTGTTTTTAATCCTTTTACCTTTGAATATTTTGTTCCGAAATCATCTTTTTTTGGATCATAAAGGTTATTTTCAACGAGTTTTTTTATCGGCGCCAATTTCCATTCACCATTTTCAAGAACCGGTATTTTTGTCTCTGCAGCGAAGCAGTTCCTCCTTTTTGCGGTGTGCCAGTACGGATGAGCATAACAGACATTTGCTCTTGTAAATCCTATAACCCTCCCGATAATTCCCGCAGAGGTGTGGGGAGCCAATCCGACAACCAAATGCCCCACAAGGTCATCAATCGTTTTTAGATTATAGAAAGGTTTTTCGTCATAGAACTTTACGAGTAATTCATCTATAAATCTGCCGACCTTCAACAAGTATTTTGCACAGGAAAGTGGAATGATAACGTCCTGAACCTTTAATTCAAGGATTTGAGCATCTTCAACCAGTTCATTACCTCTGTAATCCCTGGTATAGCCCAGTTTATGCAGCCTCTTTATTTTGTTTATGTTAATCGGAGAATCGCCGATATTGCTCGCACGACTGATGGCGGCAATTTCCGACGGCTTAAAATGCGTTAGTGGAGCATCCGTCGCGTCGAATCTTACCGTGCCGTCCTTAAATACGTAAACCTCATTTTTTGCCCTGAGAATGCCCTTCTCTATGGGCTCGGGAATTTTATCCTTGGATATCATTCCTTTCACTGCCTTTACATTTGCCGTTCCCACCCTCTCCACCGCTTTGCTCCAGTAATCCCTGATCTCTACATCATTTTTTCCCCTTCCCTTAAATCTTGTTCTCTCCCCGCATATCGGGCATCTAACAAGTATGCTTTCCCCTCCGCACCTGTCGCACTCAAACTTTCCGGATTCTACATTTATGGTTCCTGTATCTGCTGCGACATTCAAACTTCTCTCCCTGCCGCCGGCATCGCCGATTGGAAATAGAAGATGAACGGGAGGCTGCATCTTTCTTTCCCTTGCTTTTTCCGGCCTTCCCATTCTTGCCCCGATATATGTGCCCGATTTTCTTCTGATTTTTACGGGAGAAATCTCTTTGACCGCATCAAAAGCGTCTGTTTTAGAGTTTATTTTTTCCTTTATGCTCCATTCATTTTCTAAAAGTTTTAAAAATAAATATTCATTAATTATAACAAAATTATCATTAACTGTGTGAGGAACTCCCAGCAACTCCAAAATCCTTTTTACGTTTGCATCTGCCTTTATTTTCAATGTGCCGTCAGCAATCTCTCCATCATTTAGCCAGTCAACTAAAACTCGTAACTCATCTGCGCTTATGTCCTCCCAGTGGTAGGTATAGCGGGGATGCAGTGGAATGGAGTATTTTTTTGACATTTCAATTGCTTTTTCATCAGATATATCTCCCGGAACCTCACCCCCGGCATTTTCCAACTCCTTGGCCCACCATTCCTCGCAGTATCCTGCCGCCAACAATGGATTATTTGTCTGCAAAAAATCTCCAAATGAAATTAAAATGTCCCCCAGGAATAGAATTTCTTCTACGTCGTCCTTGATATCTTTTGCATATCCGGCATCTTCAACTCTGATCACATCCCCGTTTTTTAATTTCACTATCGGGCCCTCGATGCTGTCGCAGGGAGTAATTATGCAGCCCTTACCGGGATATTGCACCTTTACCTGTGTCCCGGTGGCTATAAAGTTATCCAGGAGGATCATGGTTGCAGGATGTATCGATTTTGCCGCTATTCCGGATGCCCTTGACCTCCCGTATCTAAGGCGGAATGCACCCTTGGCAGACGGAGCGGCAAATATTGGTCTCCCCCCAACCACTTCTGACATAAACTTTGGTTGAGGCTTGTGCGGTTCGGTTAACTTTCCACTGTCCCCTGTCCCCTCCTTATTTTCCTTTCCTTTCCCGATGTCCTTCAGCCACCCCCATTCTAATCCAAGTTTTTCGCCTTCCTTTAACAATTTTGAAGCCTTCTGTGCTAAACCCTCCGCGATAACTAAACAAATACCCCCTCTTATCCGGTTAGTTCCCACCCTTTCCAAATCCCTGTGCACCGCCACCTCCAGTTCCTCTGTTGGATCGCCGTCAACACATACGGGAAGATTCTTTATGATGTTCCTTATATCCCCCTCTTCCGGGACATACTGCAGGTTTGTAATTCTATCGTTATACATCCTTATCTCCTCAACGTATCTTTCGATCTCATCAGGGGTTGCCCTGTAATCCTCCAACCCGACCCTGTTTCTTATATAATCGCCCATTAGCACCGCTAATCCCTGGGCGGTGCCGCCGGCACTTCTGATCGGCCCGGCGAAGTAGATGGAAAGATATCTGCTGCCGTCCAGATTTTTATTTATTTTAACCTCGGAGATCCCTTCTATTGGAGCCGCTACAACCCCCTCGGTCAATATTGCTAAAGAGGTTCTCAATGCCTGCTCAATCCTTTCATCTTCCGCAACATCGAAATCACCTCTGAGAATGGAGTCTATAATCTCGGTTACATCCCTCCCGGCTTCCCTTATCTTATCCTCGATACCCTTTGGCCCAACCAAACCCTCCACACGGGCTGCTAAATCTCCCGCCGAACGTGCCTCAACCTCCACGGCGGGATCTTTACCCTGCAAGCGAGCGGATTCCGCGATCTTGTAAATGTTCTTTATCTTATCTTCCAATTCATCGAAGTATTCTTGAGTGTCCTTATCTATTTCCATTCTTTGTTAATATTTACTTTATAATTATTATAATAATCAGGAATGAACAATTAATTATAATCATGTTTTCGGTTTATGATTTCAACTGATTTAGATATTCTTTGAATAGCGGGTGGTAGAGTTTATATTCGCCTCTCCCTGATTTGATCAACAAGCCTTTATCTTCAGATAACCTCTTCAGGATTTCCGCCTTCCCCCTAATCCTGATTTCTGACGGGGCAACTACATCCGAGTGCAGTTCAGCTATTTGATGTAATGCTTTTCTCTCTGTTTCACTTGCTGAAAATAAATCATCCTCAAATTTCTCTCTTTCAATGTGGCGGGCTATCTTTTTCCAGTGTTCGTCAAAAAAGTTCTCGGTTATTCTGCCTTTCCCTTTGTAATCCACTAGATCGCACATTATGAAATGGATAAAATACGGGTGTCCTTGCGTTAAATCATATATATTCTCTATTACGGCTTCATCTGCTTTCACGCCGGATCCGGAAAGCTGCAAGGGTTCTTGTATTGCTTTTCCAGTCTCTTCTAAATTAAAAAAATCCAGTTTGAATCTGTCAAAAAATCTTGTGAACGGCTCTGCAAAATCCCTTATTTCACCGAAAAGTGTTTCAGGCCCTGTAATGAATAACATATAGTTACACCCATCCATTGCGAGTTTCTGGAATATGGAGCGAATATCATATAAGCCGCCCGGGTAATTTCTGGCAAGATAATGTAAATCATCGAACATTAACAGCGCAGCCTCAATATCTTTCGGCTCTAAAATGTTCCTCCACAGGTCTCTTAATGCTTCCTCAAACAGAGATGTTGCGTGTGATTCCATCATCTTTTCTTTTCGTTCTAAACCAATTCCTAAGTCAAGGGTTTTGACTCTCCAGTCAGAAAGCTCCCTCTTTATTTTCGCAATAAGCGGCAGCTCAGAAAGAAATGACCGCTGGATGTCATCCCTGGTTCTTGATATAAATGCTTCAATGTTCTGACATGCTGATGGGTTTAACTCAATAAAAGCCGTAAATGCCTTCAAATCATCGAATTCGTCAACTGCAAGAGATTCAAATTTCTTAAGCACGGATGTTTTTCCAATACCCCACCCACCTAAAACTGCGATGTTATCAGGTTTTCTTGGCACGGATTTTGCACTTCTTTTTATTGACCTACCGAATGATTCAAGTACCTCCTCCCTGTTTACAAAATATGCAGGGTCTATTGGATGCCTTGGTGAAAACGGGTTTTTAGCCATCGTCTCTAAATACATTGAGGTTCATCAGAATCTCATGGCTTTGAAATTCTTTGAATTTCAAAATCACAATTATCACAATTATCACAAAGTGTTTGTTATTTTATTATTCTATTGTTTTTTTAAAGTTAATAAATCGTTCTTTTAACTCCTGAGATTCTTTCTATTGACGGGCTGCTAAATCTCCCGCCGAACGTGCCTCAACCTCCACGGCGGGATCTTTACCCTGCAAGCGAGCGGATTCCGCGATCTTGTAAATGTTCCTTATCTTATCTTCCAATTCATCGAAGTATTCTTGAGTGTCCTTGTTTATTTCCCTTCTTATTAATTTTGGTTTTTTGGCAACAGAATTCAAGAACGCCTGATCTCTGCGTAAATCTCATCAGCCAGCTTTTCTATATTCCCAATCGATTCGTTTAAGTCCTCTATGTCGTATTCCGATATTGTGTCGTTGTTAATAACTTCGTCTTCGATATCCCCGAACTCTTTCCTCGCTTTTGTGACATTTCCCCTGAGTTGAATGCTCATGCCCGTTAAATCTGTGATTATAGACCTTTGATGCTCAAATTTCATATTGCAGATACCAAGATCATTTTCTGCATCTTCGAGATCATCCTCCACCTCGGCTTTTTCTGCCTTCACTGTATTGTATTCCGAGATCCAGTGCTCTTTTTCCTCTTCTGTTGTTTCGAGCTTGTCCTCAACATCCTCTTTTTCTTTTTCCATGGTCCTGTAGTCTTCCATCAGCGCAGGCTCCCTCTCTTCCTCGTAAAAAGTCAGGTTAGCCAGCGCCTCGGTAAGTTTTGCCTCCTTTTCATTAACCCTCTCCATGGTTTCATTTAACGTCTTAGATTGAGCAGATAACTTATCAAGAGCTTCCTGATAGTCATTGCACACTTTATTGTATTGACTCTGAAGATAGAACCACCCCCCGATCATAGTGATCAAAACCGCTATTATTAACCCGAAAAGTATGAAATTCACGTTTTGTTTCATTTTTCACCTCCTTATTATCGTTGTCTCCCTTTGCTGTTGGGATTGGATTTTCTTCAAAATTTCCTTTAATTGCTCGTCATTGATTTTTTTCGGCAGTCTTCCCGCCTGATATAACTGGATGAGCATGATTTCGATCTGGCGGGCAAATTCCGGGTTTGCAGCCCTTATATTCCCCAATCTTTCTCTTGCCGTGGGCGTCATAATCTGTTGGATAATAATCTTGATTTGCTGATCAATCTGCTCCATTTGTATCTGCTGCTGTAGTTGCTGCTGCATTGCCTGCTCACTCTGCTGCTGCATCAACTGTTGAAGTCGCTTCTTTCTTAATGCTTCAAGATCCTCTGTCATTTTTTGATTATTATAATCCTAGCTATAAAAAACAACCTTCTGAAAGGTTGATCATCACAGCGAATGTAGTGGTGTTTAAGACACCGTGTCTTACACATACAAAACATGTGGTGTTTTGTATATTTCCACTTCGTTCCAACCCCTAATGCACTTAATAAGCATATAATTTATATTACAATAAAAAATTTAAATGCAAATTAATTCAAAAGTGCAAAACAACAAACCAAAGTTTAACTGGAATATTCCGCTGTATGGCGCGGCTGGATTTGGTGTCGGGGGCGCTATCATGGGCGCTCTTGAGGGCGCTCTTGAAGGCGCCATTGGGGGTGTGCTTGTGCGTGCCTCCACGTATCTCTCATTACAGGTGCAATCCTGGGTGCCATTGGGGGCGCTGGGTTAGGGTGGGCGCTAAAGGATAAGCAGAAGATTCTTTATCTGGCGTGCGCAGGTGCCGTTGCGTTTGCTGCTATGAATGTCATTGGAAGCAGCATCATGGATGCAATGGGGGATAATTTCAATCCGGTCATTTTACTTATAGTAATTGCCATCCTGCTTGTCATAATGGGCGCCGTTGCGGGTGCGGCATTAGGATTGGCGTTAAGAGATATAAGGAAGGTTCTTTATCTGGCATGCTCAGGTGCCGTCGGGAATATAATCGCAGGCATTGTCGTGATTGTCATTGGAATTGTCATTGCTATTATCTCTGCCATAGTCATTGGTCCCGCCGCAGTAGATGAAATGGCAGAACCCCGCGGAATATCCATTTTAGGCGCGATGTTTGGCGCTGTTCTGGAGTCTACGGGGGGTATCATTTTCGGGACCGTAGTAGGTTTAACCCTCGCGTATCTGATAAAAAAGGATGAAGAAGCAAAAATCCCTGAGGTCAAATAAGATATCCTTATTTCCCTTTCCCTCCATTTACCGCCCTTTCGGCCACCATCTGGCAGTAGATTATATCGTCCAGGGTGTTCAAAAACGTGTGGGCGTTCTCCGCCTCAACCGTCGTTTCTATAAAATCCCCTTCCATGCGGGTTTCAATCCTTAAATCATCTAATTGGACATTGTCGACACTTAACGCTTTCGCGACACTTTCTGCATCATGCGAGGTTGTTTTTAGAATTGCACGATATTTCATTTTTATTGTATTTAGAAAGTATATCTACTTTCTAAAGGTTATATGCAAGATGAATTTGAGCACCTAAATTTCGCTCAAATTCAATGAAATATTTTGATGAGATTGTAAATTTTGATGAGATTTTTATAGTAATAAAAGTAATAATGAAAAAAATTAATCGAACCAAGAAGTCTCCTATATTTATTTTGAAAAATAAAAAACTAACATTCAAAATTAATACAATGTCAAAGGAAAAATCAGGGGAATTACTTACAAATTAACTGCTCATTTTTATTTTGCCAATAACCTCAAATGCTAAAATGCTCAAAATCACTTTGTGATATGTAAGATTGCATAGCAATCTCAATACACAAAATTGCTTTGCAATTTTGATTGTTTTAGCACACGAAATTTCCCATGGAAATTTTGATTGAATTTGCACGGCAAATTTTTTATTGTAATTGCAAACTGTATGTTTTCTAGGATCATGACCCTAAAAGTTATTTTCCTATAAACTATATGTTTTTTTTTCTGTTTAAATACTTTGTTCCGAGTGCTATTGAGCGCAGCGAAATAGCATGTGGCAGACATAAATATCTGACATGTGTAAGACACATAGTGTCTTCCACACCTGATGATCAACCTTTCAGAAGGTTGTTTTTAATTGTATTATAAAGTGTATTTTTCATTAAAATTTTGTTTGATGTGCTTGTAAGGTATAAGTTTTTGTAGTTTATTTTAACAATATGAAATAATCTTCAATTTCAACTAATTGAATTTTGTTTTAATCTGACATTATAATGTCACTATGACAGTAATGCTTTTTATTTTAAGTTAAATAATATTATTAAAAAGATGTATAAATGTGTTGAATGCGGGGCGGAAGTAGATTACGATGAGATAGTTGAAGGGGGTATGAAATGCAGACACTGCACCGTAAAACGCTCGAATATATGGATAAAGCTGCGCCCGCCGATAAAGAAGATCATTGATGCAAGATAATCATGGACATTAAAGATTCGGAAATCGGGGGTTTGAAGCACCCGAAGCATTTGATTCGTCTGGCGATTCATAAAAATAAAGATAACCCGGAATTGGCAGAAAAAATTCTTGAGAGGGCCCTGGATGCGGATCCAGGGAATGCTGTGGCGCACCACCATCTTGGTATCCTGTACTATAATCTGAAAAGGTATAAGGATGCTGAAAAAGAATTCAGTCTGGCGATGGAGATGTGCCTGAATGATCCTGAGGCCCACAATGATAGAGGGGTTTTCTTCAGCATAACGAATAGATTTAAAGAGGCAGAACATGAGTTCAGGGAAGCGATAAGGTTGGATCCCGAGCATATTCACGCCCATAACAACCTCGGAATCTTATTTCATAACATAAAAAGATATGACGAAGCGGAAAAGGAGTTTAAAAGGGCAATTGAAATAGGCCCATATGATATCAAGATTCGCCACAATCTGGGAATCCTGCTTTATAACATGAAAAGATATGATGAAGCGGAGTATGAGTTCAGGGAAGCGATAAGGGCATCCCAGAGCGATGCGGATGCATGCTATGACGAGGGGGTATTATTGAGCATGTCAGACAGGCATGATGAAGCAGAGCGTGAGTTCAGGGAAGCGATAAGGTTAAGTCCCGATTTAGCGCACGCACATCATTCACTCGGGATTTTACTGGAAAACTTAGGCATGCATGAAGATGCAGAACAGGAATTCATGGAGGCTATAAGGTTAAACCCGGATTATATGCAGGCCCATAATAACCTCGGGATTTTGCTCTATAACCTGAAAAGATATGAGGAGGCGGAGGAGGAGTTTAGAGAAGCGGCGAGAATAAATCCGGGACTTGCAGAGTCCCACCACAACCTTGGATTATTGCTGGAAAATCTAAAAAGATATGAGGAGGCGGAGGAGGAGTTTAGAGAAGCCGCAAGAATAAATCCGGGTTTTGCAGGGGTTCAGGAGGCTGTAATGAGCGATCCAAACCTTATCTGGGGGGATCATAATCTTGAGATTATTGATGAAGGGGTTATGACAAAAAACAGGCCGTTAGACATATGACTTGGGGGTTTAACGGCAAAGAAGTTTTGCACGGTATCAACCCGGCATTCATGGGTTTTCTTTTTTGGCTATATTCACGAGTTTGTTCTATTCCCCGGCGTTGCTCCCATCTCACACTGCTTCCTGTACATCGGAGTTTCTATTTCCCCGCATAACGTTGAATTTTTATTATCAATTGCAATTGCCATGATGCAGAAATCACGGTACATTACCCAATCGGTTATATTATAGCAGAGGGAGACATTGTTTGTTTCTTCTGCGACACTCATGATACACATTTCCTTCATATTACCCCATGGGTCTGAAATATCATAACAGATTGAAACATCACCTTCTTCTGCTGCGATTTCAGCCGCATTCATGGCATCTGCCATGTTATCCATCATTCCCCCTTCCCCAAACATAACTGCGATCATAAGCAGCATCATCGGTATGGCCATTATTATCCAAAGAACTATTCCAACGGCAATTGCAGATATGATATATGTAACCGCCCCTTCTAAAAATTTTATATTGTTTGCCACACTAACAGCGGTTCCATTTACATATATCATCCATACCAGTCCGATAAGTTCGACGAGCATCAAGACCCCCCAGGCAAGCCAAAAATTGCCGCTAAAAGGAAAAAAGTAAAAACTACTGCTAAAAAAATCCTTTAAAAATCCGGCAAAAATTACCGTGTTGATTATTACAAAAACAAAACTAATAACCTGCCCGTAACCGAGAAAGCCAACCGTTCTTTGCACATCTTCAACTCCTTTAAAAAGGGACTTCGCAAGTTTTGCAGAAAGCCACCCGACAGCAATTACTGAAACAACCGCAGCAATTATCTGAAATATGATTATTACGATCCATAGGAATGACAACAGTTCCATATTCTTGAAAAACGCATCATATGCGCCAAAACCCATGCTTTTTGTTGTGAAAAAACTTACTGTTTGGCTTATAATCAGTCCCGCCGCAGCGAAAACAAAAGCAAGCAGTATACCGTCCTTTAATGTTGTTGCTTCCTTTACCGATTCAAACGCTTCTCCGGGCCTGTACAGCACCTTTGGAATTACATTTAGACTTACTGCCACCTACAATATTTTTATCTCAACTTCCCCGTGGGTCAGGTTGTTTAATTTATTATAAAAGTCATCCTGGACCCCGGCGGGGATTTCCAGAACGCAGTACTGGTAATTACCTGCCCACTCCTCCTTTTCCACCCTGCCGAATTCCCTTAAAACCTGTTGAACCTTGCTGGAATACCCCGCGGGTATCTTAACCGCCACCCTTCGCTTTTCAAATTTTATCGGCAGTAAGGGGCGGAGTAATTTTATAACAGATTCAACCTGTTCCTCGGCACTCTTTGCCAAAGACACATGCACCCTTGCTTCATCCATTGCATCCTCTATTCTTTGCGGGGGATGCGGGGAATTAGTCTGCGGGTTTATGGCGTTTCTTGAGATAATGTTTACTATCCGCTTTTTTCGCTCATCAAGCATCCTCCTTTTTTGCTCGGTCGTTAATTGAATATCCCCTTTCTTGATTATCTTATCCGCAACCTCATAAACGTCTGTGGTTCCAAAAAGTTTGTTCATCAACTCCTCTGATGCCCTGTCACCTTTACTCGCGTCCTTAAACACGGCATCTATGGCAAGCACGTCATCTTTTATGTCAATACCTGCCCCGCTTCTATAAGCCAGTGCTTTATCCGCGTCCACCAGTATCTCAAATGTCTCGCCAGAAGTTTTCAGGCGAGCAATAATCGCTTTATCTACTGATACCATTTTCCTGATTATTTAATTATAATTATAAATATTAAAAAAATGAAACATCCCGGTTTTGAGAACAAGGCGGTTGTGATGCGGTTTGCCCCGAACCCGTCGGGACCCCTGCATATAGGGCACGCAAGGGCAGCCGTATTGAATGATGAACTGGCAAAATCATATAACGGGAAATTAATCTTAAGGATAGAGGACACGGATCCGAAAAGGGTTGATACAGAAGCCTACGATCTGATTGAAGAGGATCTGGAATGGCTCGGGGTTGAATGGGATGAAAAGGTGGTGCAGAGCGATCGCCTGGACATTTACGCGGACTACTGCAGAAGGTTGATCGAGAAAGGCTTTGGATATGTCTGCGACTGCGACAGTGAAAAATTCAGAACATTAAAGTTAAAATCCCTGGAGTGCGAGCACAGAAGCGCATCGGTGGAAGAGAATTTATCTCTGTTTGAAGAAATGAAGGACTGGAAGGAAGGGCGGGGGGCAGTGAAATTAAAAACCGATTTAGCGCATCCGAACCCTGCGGTGAGGGATTACCCGATAATGAGGGTTGTGGAGAGAAAGCATCCGAGAACGGGGGAAGAGAGGGGAATGTACCCGTTAATGAATTTTTCCGTGGCGGTGGATGATCACATCCTCCG
>Ga0209636_10002331_pt1 | contig 19338 bp, 19 predicted proteins | sample DeeMarSWOR152_54_FD_187464 | JGI IMG/M metagenome (GOLD analysis project Ga0209636, IMG submission 187464) | Marine sediment microbial communities from White Oak River estuary, North Carolina - WOR-1-52-54 (SPAdes) (version 2) | ecosystem: Environmental > Aquatic > Marine > Intertidal zone >... | reverse complement strand
TTAGGATTTTTTACAGATATTCTTGTTGGGAATCTTATATTATTATTCATGGTGATTTTATTATGAGAATCATTATGTATATATGATATTCAGCTTGTCACAGGCCCTTTTTCTTTGCTATCTTCACAAGTCTCTAAAAAATAGTGGGTAGATTCAAAATAAGAACCTTCTTTTAGAGAAATTAAAAAAAGTTAAAAGGATAATAATAAAATATAATACATAATAATTTATAAATGACCAGTGTGTGGTTATTCAAGTCAATTCCTCATTGAAAACAGAGGATTGTACAAAAAACAGAAGTACTCAAAAGGGATGATAGAAAAGTGATAGATCCCAGAAGATTCGACACTGTACTTAGTAAAATCATTAAAAGCGAACCAGGTATTAAAAAAGTAATCCTAGTAGATCGAACTGGTCTCACAATTGCCCACGTTTCTAAATTTAGCTATGTATCTGTTGATGTAGATGGGATTGGTGCAATAGCATCCGCTGTATTTATGGCGTCAGCCGAACAAGGACTAAATCTCACAATAGGCGGCCTAGATATCGTTACCTCAGAATTTGATACTGGAAAAATTTTTGCTAGTACATGCGGGCGCGGAATTTTGACAATTATTTCAGATGCCGATGTAAATATAGGTATGATTAGATTACTCATGAGAAAAGCTAATGAAGAACTCAGTAGTATATTAGACGAATTTTTAGCTGGAAAACCCACACGTATAGGCATTGGAGGGGTAGCTTCTGCGACTCCTGAGGTTCGTACAAGTCTTGAAAAAGATGAACTAGAAGCAGCATTACGAGAACTCGAAAAATTCTAACATTATTCCTGAATCACGACTCCTAACCTTCAGAGGAGACTTATTTCTTGAGAAAGGATGCAGAAGGTCGTCATCGATTCAAAGTTGTATTCTATGGCCCATCTCTGGGTGGGAAAACAACAACATTAGCTTGGTTATATAAAAGAGTAGATGGTCTTGAGAAAGGAAAATTTACTCAGTTAGCAGATCCCACGGGCCGCACTTTATTTTTCGATTTCGTCCCAATGCAAGCAACCACGGGTGTTGTTTTTGATGTGTATACTACTGCAGGTCAAGAACGTCACAAACATCAGCGTAAAATAGTCATACAAGGAGTAGATGGTCTTATATTTGTTGTTGATTCTAGTGCTTCACAATTTCAAGAGAATGTGGAATCTTTCAATGAGTTAAAATCTCGTTTAGGTAATCAACTGGGTAAAACCATCCCTCTTGTTATTACTCTCAACAAGCGAGATGTACAGGATGCTTTGCCTAGATCAGAGTTGATTCAAAAGCTCGAAATCCAAGATTATCCCATATATGAGACTGTTGCGACCACGGGTCTCGGAGTCAAGCGTGCATTTCAATCATTGGCTCGTGAAATCCTTATGATCCAGCTTTATGGAACTAAAGAGTCTCAAATAGCCAAAGCTTAAATCGTTCTAGAATGAAGACAAGAACTGACTCTCAATTCATCTCTCGACAAAAATACCTACTTTGCAAATCAATTTATCACAAAGAAACAACATGTTGATCCACACTTTTTGATTGTGTATCTAAAATGCACTATCCTATGATTCATATTATAACACCTACATGTCAGGTACTTATTTTTTCCTTCCTGTTTTTTTTATCCTTGATCTGCTTTGATGGTTCGAAGATGTCGTTTTCTAGGAATCATGGATCCTGCTAGATTTTTAGGAATAAGAATTCTTATATATTAGAATTATATTATTCACATAAGTCGCCAAACTAAAGAATATACAACGGCATCAATTGTTACAAGAATGATAGAAATTCGAAATAACGTTATGAGCATGATAAAAATTTGAGAAAACGTTACAAGAATAACCAATAGTACGGGTGTAATAAGTGTACATTCCAGATAGTGAAACAGATACCCAGGTGCATAAAGAAATAGCAGAAGTGCTTGAGGCTTTTGTGAGTAAATTACCAGCAATAGATTTTGCCTCGGTAGTGTCCTTGGAGGGATTACCAATTTCATCTTGGCCACCAACCTTACCTTCAGGATTGGACGATGTACGAGTTGCGGCTATGACGGCTGCCATCTTAAGCTTGGGTGAAAGAGCTGTGATGGAGACTGGAAAAGGGGAAATGACACGTATCTTAGTTGAAGGAGACAGTGGATACCTGATTTCTGTCCAAGCAGGTTCAAAAGCTGTCTTAACGACTTCAGCAAGTCGTTCTGTGAAATTAGGGCTAATATTTCTTGACATGAAGCAAGCAGCTATAAAAATCGGTGAAATTCTCGGCTAAAAGCTCGATACAACTAAATAGGGGAGAATAGAGAGCTATTAAATTTAGATGTTTAGAGTTCGTAAAGCTGATCTTTCATTTCTTGCGCTTTCTGCCTATAATATTCTTGAAATTGATGTTCATTTATAGTTTGAGCTTTATCAGCAGCAAATTCATAGTGCATCAGAGCTTTTTCAAATCCCCCCTGAAATCCTTCAATCTCCCCAAATAAACCATGCGCAATTATAAGTCCTATTTTATCCTCAAGTGCCTCAAAAAGCTGAATAGCTTCTTCAAGATAATATGCTGCTTGAGCAGCACTAGAACTATCACCTTGTCGTATATACTGTCCCAATACTTTAGCTAAATTAACTTGAGACATAGCAAGAGAATAACGATCCTGTCTTGATTCAGCTAAGGAACGAGATTTATCAAAATTTTTCATTGCCTCTTCATACTTTTGTATACGATAATAACACTCACCAATATTGCAATAAGCATTAACGACTGCTTTATGAATATTAGCTCTTTTTGCACGTTCAAGTGCTTGTTCAAATTTTGCAATGGCTTGCTTGTAGAGACGATTTTCGTATAAAAGAATACCTTCAGTTGATAAAATATTTTCTTCAAGCATGGGATCGCCTAGTTGGCTTGTAAATTCCCATAATGCTTCTAAGCGATTTTTAGTGAGATCAAAATTCATGGAATCAAGTGATAACTCAGCTTGGGCGAATACTGCGTGAAATTTACCGTTAATATCTGTTAAAATATCGAATATTTTGTACGCTTTTGTGAAATTTTCCATTGCTTTCCTTGGATCTGTTTTCATAATTCTACGGCCTTGCTCAATTAAAAGCCAAGGTTCTTCTCCAATGATATCACTAATAACCTTCCATTCACTTTTTGGTTTAGCTGAGATGCTAATTTTGCTCTTCCACAAATCTGGTTTGTCAAAGAGATCAGATACCAAGTTCAAAAGGAGGTTACTATCACCTCCAGCTTTTTCTGACAAGCTTTTTGGGCCTACTCCTCGTAATCTCAGATCACCTTCAGTAAACTCGAAAAGAACTCCCAATGGGATGCTTTGAGCGCGAGATTCTCCCCACTTCCGTCCTACAACGACAAAGAAATTTTTAGGAGGGAAAACCACATCATCTCGTGTCACAGATTTTAATCCTGGGATCCAAGTGTAGTCAGTTTTAAAAAAACTGGCAATCAATTCCCCTTTGAATTCAGGATCCCAGTCAACTAAGGTTGCTGCGTCAAATAACTCGATTTCTTCATCCTGCACCCCTAAAGCAAAAATAACCTTCCAACTAACCATAGTTCGTCTTCACCCATTTGTTTAACAAGAGATAATTGTGTATTTCTTCGTGAATTAATAATCTACGTATTTTTACTACTAGTAACTACTTGTTTATGGAAATAAAATTCTAACATTTTATAACTTATACTCATATATTATGAGTTCTATTTTTTTTATTCATTTCTTATACATAAGTATCCTTCTTTTAAGTAAGGTGGTACTATCTTATCTTTATCTTTTACCCTTAAGTGAATCATACAAATGAAAGAAAGTTTAATAAATTGTTTATGGTTCAGGATCATCAATAGAGAGTTTTCTGTCTCCACGATACCGTGGGTGATACATTTTTAGCATTTTGGGCGGAATCCGCTTTAATTCATCTTCTGGGAGATCTGATAATAAATCCCATGCCAACTCAAGGGTCTCAAATACTTCCCTTGATTCATAATAATCCTGTTGAAGAAATTCGTTTTCAAATCTATCAGCAAAATCTAGATACTTTTTATCTACATTGGTCAAGCTTTCTTCTCCCACAACTGCAACAAGGTCGCGTAAATTTCTACCCATGGAGTAACCAGCAAACATCTGATCTGAAACTGATTTATGACTTACGTGCGTTCGATCTCTACCTATCCCTTCACGCATTAGACGACTAAGACTAGGCATGGGATCAATTGGTGGGTAGATCCCTCGACGATGGAGATCCCGATCGATAATTAGCTGACCTTCTGTGATATAACCACTAAGATCAGGGATAGGGTGTGTAATATCATCAGAAGGCATTGATAATATTGGAAGTTGAGTTATGGTTCCTTTTTTACCCTTTATTCGGCCAGCTCGTTCATAAATGGTAGCTAAATCTGTGTAAAGATAACCTGGATATCCTCGTCGTCCTGGAACTTCCTCTCGTGCTGCTGATATTTCACGTAGAGCCTCGGCATAATTGGTCATATCGGTAAGGATAACTAAACAGTGATAATCATATTCAAAAGCTAGATACTCGGCAGTGGAAAGAGCTATTCTAGGAGTAATCAACCGTTCTGCAGCAGGGGAGTCTGCAAGGTTTAAGAATAAAATGACTCTTTCTAGAGCCCCAGTTTTCTCGAAATCTGAACGAAAAAATCGGGCTTCTTCTGTTGTGATTCCCATTGCAGCAAAAATTACAGCAAATTCCTCTTCTTTTCCTAGCACTTTTGCCTGTCTGGCAATTTGAGCAGCAATATTATTATGAGGGAGCCCACTACCTGAAAAAATGGGTAATTTTTGTCCCCGAATCAATGTATTTAGACCATCGATCGATGAAATACCCGTCTGAATGAATTCCCTGGGGTATTCTCGAGCATAAGGATTAATGGGGGCTCCTGTTATGTCGAGGCGCTCTTCTGCAAATATTTGAGGACCTGTATCAATAATTTTTCCACTTCCAGAGAAGATTCGACCAAGCATATCTTGTGATACTGCAATTTTAATAGTTTCACCAAGAAATCTAACGGATGTTTCCTGAGTATCAAGACCCTGAGTTCCTTCAAAAACTTGAACTATAGCAATGTCTTCAGAGACTTCTAACACTTGACCCGTACGTTTTTCACCAGTTGGGGTTGTTACACTAACAATTTCCCCATAAGAAACCCCCTTTATATTATTAACAAAGAGAAGCGGCCCAGCAATTGTTGATACCGTTGAATAAGTAACGATAGAAGACAGAGATTCATCCGTCATTGATTTCACTCCAAAAAAACAGCTTTCGACTTGATAAATCTCTTAATGTTAACTTCTCAAAATTGTTTCGTTCTTTCGTAAGAAAAACATAAAGTCTCACACTTAGAACAAATTCTAATTACATCCAAGAGAACATCGCAATTAGAAATCATAAGCCCTTTATATGGAGGTTAAGGGAATTAATACAGATTCTTTCTCAAACTTCAGATTTATGAGCATCAACTTTTGTGTTATCGATTATTTCTTCCCAATATGGGAAGAGTCCAGCAGTAAACTCACGCATTAATACCTTTGCTGCTTCTGTAACATTTGGTTGAGCACCTTTCAGAAGCATTCCTCTCTGTTGTGCAATATGTGTTATTATTGCCTCATTCTCCATTGAAAGCGATGAAAGATTATATCGTTGTATGAATCCTTCTGAATAATGTTTTCTTATTCGATCGAGAAAGAAAAAAGAAGTTTTTAGTGGATCCTCAAGCTTATCGATAGGTACAGCTCCCATAAAAACTTGTAACTCCTTATTAGGATGATCGAAAGGTACTACTCCGGGTGTATCATACATTAGGATTTTCTTTGATACACGAACAATTTGTAGATGTCTTGTAACACCAGGTTTCTGTCCTGTAGGAGTAACATGTTTCCCCCTCAGAATATTTAAGAGACTACTTTTCCCTGTATTTGGAATTCCAACAACTGAGACAAGGATCTCTTGCTTCTTTAGAGATAGTTGTCTGATTTTTTGACGAAGTATTTTCGTCCCTTGGCGATTACGAGCAGAAATATAGACTGTGGGGTATTCTTGATTAAAAATCCTCTTTATTCTATCGCAAATATTTCGAGGAACTAGGTCACACTTATTAAGAACGATAATGAGAGGAATTCCTAATTTTTCCAGATGTCTTTCAATCGTAGAAACACGACTAAGTTCTGAAAGGCGACCATCGATTACTTCCAGTACTATATCGCTATTTCTGATTAACTCAAACACTTGGCGGTGTTCTTTTTGACGTCTCATGTTAATCAGCATTATAAAACATCCTAGCGAGAGGATTAAAAAGCTAGCCGGATTCGCTCCTGTCAGAAGGAATGAGTTTGTAAATCATCTCTTGATCACTTTTACAACTTTATTTCCAAGGATTTTGAAGTTTGATGACAACAGAAAAAAACTATCTTGCTTCTCTTAAACGTGCTAGAGACAATCTTCCAGCTCATGTGTTTGAAAAGTCACGTTTTAAAATCCCACATGCGGATGTTTTCAAAGAAGGAAACAAAACATGGATAACTGATTGGGCAAGGATCCTCAAGACATTAAATAGAGAAAATGAGGCAGATCATCTAGCTAAACACTTAGCAAGAGAATTTGCTACATCTTCTACTGAAGAAAGAGGACGATTATGTTTACAGGGGAAATTCTCCAGTGGAATGATAAATCGCGAGTTGGAAGCATATGTGAAAGAATTTGTTTTATGTGAAGAATGTGGAAAACCCGATACTAGACTTATCAAAGAGGGACGCATATTAATTAAAGTCTGTGAAGCTTGCGGTGCCCGTGTTGCGGTCAAATAATTCTCCTCAGCGTTCATCGTCGTCTAGTCGTGTGTATTTTAAGGTTCATCGAAAAAATAATGTTGAAATATTAGCTTTATGTGATGAATCACTTTTAGGGCAAGAAATATTCAACGAAAAGGCCCGAATGAGAATCCCAGTTGATTTTTACAGGGGTCAAGAGATAGAAGCACAGGATGCTCTGCAATTGATGAGAAATTATGCGAACATCAACGTTGTAGGTTCAGTACTAGAACTCGGAATTCGCAAGAATCTCATCAATGAAGATGCAGTGCTGTGGTTCTCCACACTGGAAGGAAAAAAAATCCCACATCTGTTGATATTCTCTATCCCTCCCCTATAACAATTGGAGGTTTGTTATGGCTGAATTGGCACCTCAATGCATTTCATGTGGGTCATCAGAAGTATTTTTTGGTCGTTTATGTCAACAGTGTTATTTACAAAACCATCCGATCTTAAAACAAAAGAAGGATCTTCATATTACTGTATGTGAACGATGTGAATTACTTTCATTAAAAGGACATTGGTCAAATTTCTATTTAGTTGACTTAGGTAAACCCCCTATAAACACAAAGCTTACTAAGCTTTTTTCTCAGGAATGGGAATTTTATTATCGTCCAAGGAAGATTCAAATTCAAAAAATGAATATTGAATCAGATGAGGAAGGAGATATCTCTGTAATTATTGGCATTGTAGACATTAGCGCAAGCCCCGATGCATTTGTTCCACTGATGACTATTTCGGAAGCCTTTAAAATACATATTGAATGGGGAGAGTGCTCCGAATGCCGCACGCGCCTCATAGGATCCTATTTTTCGAAAATTCAAATTCGTGCCCCGAAAGAAGTTAATAATGAACACCTAAATATTTGGAGTGACGAAATTGAAAATATAAGCCAATCTTATCCTCAATCAGATGGTAAAAATCCGCTTTTTAAGATAAAATACTTACAATCAGGAATTGACGCCTTATTTCAAACAAGAGCAGCTGCTAATTCTGTTGGCAGAGAATTCGCTAAAAATCATGGTGGTATCATAAGCGTAACAACAGAATTTGCAGGATTTGATAAATCAAGATCCAAGGAATATCCAAGGAAACCTGTTGTTTTAATAACACTACCAAATTTTAACCCAGGAGATATAGCGATATTAAACCACCAATTGATTCAAATATTGAGATACAACTCTAAAGTAGAATTCTGGGATTTCAGGAAAAAATTAAAGGGAAAACTGCCGATAAAATCATTTATAGCCTCTGAACCACAGTTTTTGGAAAATAATTATGAACAATTTCAATTAATAAACTTTGAACAAAGAGGAGGACTCGCTCAAGTCATGAATACTAGAACCTTTGAGACTCAATATATTGATTCAACCGAAGTATCTGACCTTTCAGAAGGAGAGTCCTTCGAGTGTATATCTTATAATGGTAGATTACTCAGAAGACAAAAAGAGACTTAATTGTTTTATTAAAGGACGGATGAGTCTAATTGAATACTAATGCTGATTCAATAAGTTTTCAGACTATTATCGAGTCAGCAGCAATCATAATAACGTATTATGAAGAGAATCAAGTTTCCTTAAGAAGTGCTATGAAGATCATTCCAACATTTTTAGAGTCTGTTACTCCAGAAACTTATTCACAAATCCATGCTCTAGTATTTGAAACCGTAAGACATCAGAATGTTCTCAATCGGATTATTCATCTCAATTTTCAGAGATTTCTTGCAGATAAAATCCCGAAAAAACTACATAATCTTTTACGGGTTTTAACATATCTTTTGACTATGTCCTCGGATGTTGAGAACGACCATCTCTTAGAAATAGCTCATTTAATCACTCTTAATTCAATTGATGACCCCAACTTGGTTCATTTACTTAGAAATTATGTTGAAGATTTGAGGAATTGGGATTTAAGTTCATTTATTAAAACAATTGATGACCCTGCAGAGAAACTAGCAGTTCAATTTTTCCATCCCACATGGTTAATTCGTGATTGGATTAATTATTATGGTTTAGAAACGACTAAAAGAATTTTAGAATCGAATAATCTTATTAAACCAGTTTATTTACGACTTGATCTAATGAATCATGATAAGATGGATATTATTGAACAATTGAGAGAGGAGGAAGTGGAAATCGAACAAGATAAACACCTTTTTGATGTTGTGAAAGTCTTATCATGGAAAATCCCTGTTCCTCGACTTCCTTCCTTCGTTAAAGGACTTTATTATATTCAGGATAAAGGATCAGCACTTATTTCTCATATATTAGATCCTCAGAATGGAGAGGTGGTATTAGATGCTTGTGCAGCCCCTGGTGGGAAAACTCTTCACATTGCAGCGTTACAACAGGATTCAGGAACCATTATTGCTCTAGATAACCATTTTCGAAGATTAACTGAAATGGTAACAAAGGTTAACACTTTTAAGATGAAAAGTATTTCACCAATTTTATATGATCTCCGATTGGGGCTGAAATTTCGAATAAAATTTGATAAAATCTTAGTAGATGCCCCCTGTTCTGGATCAGGTACCTTTGCATCCCGACCCGATGCTAAATGGCGTGTTGATCGTCACCAGACCAAATGGTTGAGTCAATTGCAATATTCTCTACTATCGAACGCTTCTATCGTGCTTAGAAACACTCCAACTGCATCATTGGTTTATGCAACTTGTTCTCTTCATCCTATTGAAAATGAAGGAGTTGTAAAACAATTCCTAGAAAATCATCCAGACTTTGTACTACAACCTCAAAAGATCTTTATCGGAACATCTAGCCCAGAATTCCCGTTAGCGCAACGTCTCTTCCCGCACTTGACTCAAACGGAAGGTTTTTCCATATTTAAACTTGGATGGAATTAGCCAAAGAATTCCATTAAATTTACTTGACCAGTAGAAACCTCGTCAACATCTATATCCAGTGCTCCAAACAGCTGATCAAAAATGGAATCAACCATTGATTTGTACGCTTTCACATCAACCTTTGTTTTATCATTCATTAATTCAATAGGAGTCACCCGATCACCTGTTCTCGTTTTAACAAAGCGAATTAATTGGCCTGCTTTGATAAAAGAACTCCGACGCTTCTTATCATCATAGTTATGTTGTTTTTGATAATATTTCTCCAGTTGATTTGCTGCTTTCACATGTTGTGCTTTCACTTTGTACCTACTTAACGGTTGTGTAAGTTGCATAGTGATCGCTAAATCTTCTCCAGAGTAGAGTTGTTTTTCCAATTTATGATAGATATCTCTGACTAGTTCTTTCACCTCTTTTTTCGCATTTTTAAATTCCTCCTCTGTATTGACTTGTGATAAAATTATCAAAACACTGTTGAATCCTTCCTGTAAAAATGGAGGAGTATTTCTTTTTTTTCCCATCAGTCCTTTAACATCGATGCTAGAGTCAGGATATACCCCAAAGTAATTCTTTTTGCGTTCTGAGAGAACAACATACCTGTAGAATTTTTCCATCTCCAACCTCACTCCCAAATTTTCTTGGCTCCAAGTAATAATCTCATCAATCTGTTCTTTATTGGGTTTATGTAGAAAAACAGAATCAGTGTCACCATAGAGAACCTGAATACCCAAACTCTGAGCTTTTTGTATAGTTTTTTTAATTGCATCGCGGCCATATGCTGTTGTGGAGTCAGCGACAGGAAGACAGTACAATGGAAATCTGTCACTGCCTATGACCCCGTACGAAGCATTAATTAGTACTTTTAGGCTTCTTTCCAAGATACGTAAAAAATTTTTATGAGGAGTGTCTTTTTTCGACTCGGGTTTGAGCCAGTAGACACGTACATCTTTAATAAAACCAATAATGTCAGCTACAATTCCACGGTTCTTCTGGCAAACCCAATAATTTGTTTGGGGTACAATATTGTTCTCGCATTCTTTATGAGAACAGTAAATTGTTTCGTAACTCAGATTAAAAGTTCCAATGATAGAAGGATAAAGAGAAGCAAAGTCCATGACTGTAACATTGAAATGAACGCCTGGAACAGGATCGATAACCAAGGCTCCCTTATATTTTTTTCCTTTTATTATAGCCTTCGAACTGGCGTGTGTTCCTTTTATTGAAAGATCTTCTTGATTTGGGATGAGGTATCCCCTACGACGATGTTCGTAATAAAAAAGACTTCTTACCCAGTTGGATACGCTAGTACGTACCAGATCATCAATCGGTATTCTAGAAATACGAGCTAAAATGAATATTAAGTTTAAAGGTGTTTTATTATCGAATAATAGAAGGTTTAAAGTAATTTTAGCATCTCGCACGCAATAAGAAATTAACTCCCACTCTGATAATTCTGAAATCTCCTTTTTTAATGGGATTTTCCCAATTCCAAACAATGATCGGGTAATTGTGTCAAGAGTTTCCTCTCTATATCGATTTCCAAATGCATAGCCTCGAATAGCAACATTATGATAAAATCGATACATGTCTAAATGTAGTGCCTGCTTAAAGTTACAACTTTTATTTCTACGATTCCATATGATAGGACTATGAGTACCAATCTTTAGGTGTTTTGCACGTTCGTGAAGATACGGGAAATCAAAGTTGTCTCCATTAAAAGTAACAACAACTGAATATTTTCTTAGAATCTCAAAAGCTTGTTTTAGAAGGGATGATTCATTAGTGAATCTTTGAATTTGAACATGAAGGGGCAGCTCTTTAGGTTTATTACCCTTATCTATGCCCTTACGCTCCAGAACCAAAGCAATTTCGTTGCCATCACTATCAGCGAAACAAATACAAATTATTCGAAATTTTGGGTCTGCAGCTTGAGGAATCTGTCCCTTTTTATACTCTGTTTCGATATCACAAGCCACTATAGGCATTTCTGGAATTTCTTGTGTAAAATCATCCTGAAAAACCTCGCTTAATCCCTCATATTTGGCTAAATGCTCGATAATGCTTTGTGGAATGTCCAATCCAGAACTCATACTTTGAGATCGAATAAATCTTTTATGATCAGAATCCCACCAATAACGCCTTCCAGGTATAATTTGGACATCATAAATCCAATTTTGATGGTATTTAATCCTAGACTCCCATGTTTCTCCAACAATATCTCTTACCTTAGGAACTTCACTGGGGGTGGGAGTCACAATTCGTGTGAGTTCTTCATCTGTCTCATTCAGGATGTCTCTTTTTCTAATAGTGTCGATCCTCTTTACTGTTCCACGTGGAAACTCAATTTCTTGTATTTTCTGAAGTGGTTCTCGACTAAAGCAATATGGTTCATGATCATAGGTATCAGTAATATATATCACTTTTTTCTTTTCTACGTCATATAATTTGATTCCAGCGCCATTTGTTTTCGCATCATACACAGTACTTAAAACAAAATAATCTTTGCCTGCTCCCAGTGCCTCCTTCCAGTACACTGAATTTGGCTTCATTTCTTAGATCTCTATGGATTGAATAAGATACGAAAATTGAATAAATGATAAAAAGGTTTCATGTATAATATAGTTAAAGTCATATAATAATAACCCGAAAGTACAGATGTTTAATGGATTCAATAAGTATTCTTCACATGTGATTTAAATGGCAACTATTGAAGCAATAAATAATAATGCTAAAAAAATTGAAACCCTAACAAAAGTGGCGAGGTTACTTGGAGATCAAATTAAAGAACAAAATCAAAAAATAGACAATCTTCAGGAAGAGATTATCAAATTAAAAGAACAAATAAAGCAATCATCCAGTCCGAGAACATCCGTAATTCCAGACAAAAAAGCTGATGTAGTTGCTTCTTCTGCCCCACAACAACCGCTTTTACAAAAGCCAGAAGCAATTGAATTGATAAAGGAAAAACCAACGAGTATTCTTGTAGCAACGGACTCCGATAAACAGGAATTGTTACGAGCCTTAAAGGTAATAGATGATTTATAAGATTTATAAGGAGATGAGTAATTAATTAATTTAAAACATTTCGAACCAATTGTCGAATTTTTAATGGTACTAAGCTTTTGTTACCTAAAAGAGTCGTGATATAACTGCCAATAAGATCTGATTGTTGCCATTGATCTATCTGATAGAGTTCTTCTCCCTCTGGTGAAATTTCAACTTTCAATATATTCCGATCCACATAATCATTTAAGCGTCTTTGAAGATCTATACGCTTTTCTGCGGGTATTCCTAAGATGTCATGTATCTGTTCTTTTGTTAAAGCTTGATTTGATCCTAAAATGAACAAAATCCAATTGTCTGGATGAGCTAGAAATGTTTTAACTAGCTGACGAATATCTATATCGATATCTATAGAGGGTTGACCCTCTGATTTCATAGTAATTTCTTGAGTAACTTTATAGCTTAATTCCTTACTAGGAGGAGATGGGATTTGACTAATCATTGCCAATCGTTCTTTCAATAGATCAACATCATGGCGTAATTGAGTAAAATCATCAGTCATGAGGGATTCTGATGTATTTTCATAAAGTAGAGACTCTCCAGGAGTTATCGCGCCACTTTCCCTAAGTATTCGTTTAAGTTCTTCATTCTCGTTCTTTGTTTGACCTAAAATCCGTTCAAACTCTACTAATTTCTCAGTCAAATCTTCTGCAAGTCGTTCGTCCATTCCACGAGACCAGGTGAGCTTTTCATTAATTCTTTGAGTCGCTCCTCTAAGATTGCCCTCCAAATCATCTTTAATGTTTTCTAGTTCTTTGATCCGAGCCTCTTGATTGTGAATTTTCCTTTTTAAACGTGAGACGAGAGAAGGAGTGCTTAAGATCACTTCATTATCAGCTATGTTTGGAATACGATATACTGGAATGAAATTGTTGTTGTCAATAATTGATCCTGTTTCATACTGTACTCCTATTTTATCAAGAAGTTTGACAAGTTCTCGAGTTTCATCATTATAACGAAACATGAAAAGGTCCTCTCGGTCACCTGTATAGCGATAGATTCTCGAAAACTGAAGCCATATCGTCACAAAATCTAATATATCCTGTTCATTCGTACATTTGGCAACAGAACGAATGATTTGGGGAACACTAGCTTTATATTCCCCTGTGAATGCTTTAACTAATGCTGAACAAATCTGTACAGGAATCTTGATATAGTATCCTCGTAGATTTTGAGGAATTTCTCCTTCTGAACATAAACGGACATCAAATATTGAATCAAAGGTTTCAATAAGACTTTCTACCTTATCCCTCTGATCTGTCTGATACGTTCCAGTAGTAAATACGTTTTTGGATAAAGTAAATAATGCCAATAATTTTGCCAGAGAATTATTACTAGTTCTTATTGGGAGCTTTATAGGAAGCTGATTCTTTTTATTTCCAATTGTCGTTACAGTAAAAGAAGTCATGAATAACTCGCGCTGATTTTCAGCCAAAAGACGTATTGTCGAAAGAGGAATAGACATCTCTGGATTTGAACGATAACGAGACCATTGTGCACGACTAACAACAGGTTCTAGGCTTTTTAAAACCACTCCCTTTTGAAAAATGAATCTACGACCTCGTGGAGTTAAATTCACTCTTGAATCATCAGGAAAATCGGTTAACGTTAACCATTCTTCTATTTCATAGTCCATATCTAGTCTAGATCGTTCTTTCTGAATAGATTCGTGCAAATCCGCCTTTTCCATGGCGTAAACTCCATATTATTATTTCATGTTTATGATGACAAAGTTAAATTTATTCTACCTCAAGCAAATAAATTTCTACTTATATATTCCCCTTATCCATTCATGAATCTTTCTCTTTGACTGAAGTAATTTTCTTTTGGAGAATGCCCTAAAAAGGATATATAACCATTTTATCTAAACATTCGGAGTTTTTTGGTACAAAGTTCTACCATAATCATTCAATCAGCAGTTAGAGGAGTTATGATTAGAACTTAAAACTTCATTCGTTAATTGTTGAAGAATCCCCTGCTGAAGATTCAAGATGTTTTCTTTTCAAATAAGGCATTAACATAAATTGGTAAAATAAGTAAGCACAACCTAGAATGACCACAATAATAATGAGTAATACATTAAATTGAGTCGATCCAGCATCAATAAAGGCTTGCATTGCAATTGGATCATCTATAATATCTTCCACGCTACCATCACCCTGAATCAATAGAGATCCTAACCATGCATAAAACACACACCGAATAATTGAGCCAATTAAAGTAGCAATACAGTATGATCTGAACTCAATTTTAAGAAATCCTGAAGCATAGGAAATGGGATCAAAGGCCATAAAAGGAAATGCTCTTGCTACAAGAATAGCTACTGCTCCATATTTTCCAATGTAAAAATCGAGAACAGCAAGATTTTCTTGGCCAAGAAATCTTTCCATCATTGGTCTTCCTCCAAGAACAGCAATATAATAGGTTAAAATTCCAGCTGCCATTGAGCCAACAATCCCAAGGATTGTACCCCCTATTAGGCCCCAGATGAGACCTGAAGATAAAAGAACAAGTTCCGATGGAATAGGTACTAATATACCTTGAATACCCATGAATAAAATAAAGATTAACCAACCCCATTCTTTTAAATCAATTATAGGTACAATAAACCAATGAATAACCATTGAGAATAACCAAGTGTCATCTTGATATTGAAGTATCAAGATTATAACACTAATAATGAGGATAATTATGAAGAGAGTCATCCAAACCCAAGTAGATCTACTATGACCACTAAAAGTTCGCTTAATAGCTTCAAGTAACCAATTTAACAGTTTTCTTGCAAGACTGTAAGTCCTTGTTTTTTCTCCCTCGGATATATTTGATTCATTACGATCCATATCCTAGACATTTCCTATTGAAAATAGATGATCATCGGCTTTATAATGAGCTTTTATGAAAAAATAGTGGATTATGCTATCAAAACTGCATCAACGGTTCCATTTTGTCCAGGGCGACTTGTTACCCTCGCATTCCCCTTTTTTGTTCGAATTATTGCTCCTTTTGTAATAATCTTTCTCCGCGCGAAATCCCTGTTTGCTAGATTCTCAAGTACATCTTCAATTTCTACTTTTTCTGTAGTTCGCTTCTTTATGGAGGATATATTGGCATATTGACAGCTTAACAATCTAATTTTTCGATTCCCTCCTCGAGTTCGTACAATTTTTTTTCGTTTTTCACCAAGCATTGTATGTGCGGCTGGTCGTGCTAAATCTCGTTTCTTCTTTTTAATAGCAACATGATATCGGCCGCCACTAGGTTTCCGTACAGATCTCTTCTGTGATCTTGCCAACGAATAGCTCTCCTCAAATGTTATGCCAATAAATTTTGATTTTAAATATCAGCTTCTATTTCTCTTTTGTTTTCTAACTCTTTTCTTTTTCTTCTTTTTTTCTCGTTGAGATCGTTCCTCTGTGAAAATATTGTCATCATACTGAACCATGTTAAACGAGCTTGGGGAGGCTGAAATTACAATCCATGGATTTCGGGTTGATCCAATAACCTCGATAACCTCTCCGATTGCCTTAAAGTGTCCATTTCTTCTTATTTTTGCACGGGATCCGATTTTAGGAAGATTTTTAACTGTTAATTTCACAATTATCTTTCCTTGAACTTTTTTTGAACATTTTCCTACTTTAATCGGTGTTTGTGTCACAAATAAACCCGTTTTATTTTGATTTGTTTTCTGATTAATCCTTTTTTCATAAAAATTAACAATTGGGAATACAATTATGTCTAGATTTAAATTTTAGTACATGATCTAGAATCCCTACATCATGAATAAAAAGTCAGAGTTGTAAAAATATGGCTGTTTATGATGTTCTTATTGTAGGAGGGGGTCCTACAGGGTTATCAGCAGCAACCACAACAGCCAAACAGGGCTTATCTACGATTTTAATTGAAGAACACACCAAAATAGGCCAACCACTAGCATGTGGAGAGGGAATATCAGCTGATAAACTCTTCTCGCTAGAAAATATGCCGAAAATAAATTCTCAAACTAATGATCAGATTTTACGTCTCCAGCAACATGAATCTTTTATTGAAAGAGTAGTTAATACTCAACGCTTCTTTTTTGGATCGAAAGGAGTCGCCACAGCAAACATAAAAACTATTACCATTAATCGTCCTCTATTCGATCAAATTATGGCTAAACAAGCTCATAATGCAGGAGTAGAACTACTTTTAGGAACTCAAGTAATTGCAATCAACCCGAAGAACGGGAGATTAGAGATTAAAACTACAAATGGAAGTTACGAGGCAAATATTGCCATCGGATGTGACGGGCCGTCTGCTCACACTGTTCGTATGATGGGACTGCAGCCTCCGACGGAATATGTTCAAGGTGTGGAATATAAGATTCAAGGAGTCCACACAGATGCTTTAGATTTTTATTTTGATTTCAATCATTTTAAAAAAATGCATTATGGCTGGTCTTTCCCAAAAAAGAAACATACAAATGTGGGGGTTGTAGTTGAACCAGCGTCTAAACCAATGAAAATCTTGAATCAATTCATCAAACATTTAAGGTACATGGACATTAAAGATGAAGAGATAATCCAAAAGATTGCTGGAATCATACCTGCTAGTGGCCCCATTCCCAAGAGATACAGTAATAATTATATGGTTGCAGGAGATGCGGCAGGTTTGACGAACTCTATTTTCTATGGAGGGATTTCGATAGGAATTCACTCGGGTATGCTTGCTGGACAAACTGCAGTCGAAGCTCATGAAATTGGTAAATTTGATGAACAACAAATGAGTGAATATCAAAAGAACTCTCAATCATATCCCTATATGGATCCGATCATTCAACAAGCTCATGAGATTTTGTATAACAAGTTTTCTGCAGATGACATCGAAACATTTGGCTCATGGATTGATGGTTGGGATATTACTACTCTTAGTATGTTTCAAAAGTTACGATTATTTTTAAAATCTCTTATTTCCCCTTCAATGTTGAAAAAATTCAGTGAAGCACGAATTATCGCTCATGGATTTAGTAAAAGCAGAGATTGGGGTTTTTGAGTAGAGTATTATTGATTTTTAGGAGATTACTTGTGTTCGAACAGTTATTATTGTTTAGGTAAGGATTTAAGAAGAGAACATAAATGCAGAGTTCTACGTCAGAGCTTGATTGTACTTCCTATTGGCCATAAATACAAAGGAAACAACTCTATGAAAAGCAACGCAAAAGCATTTATAACGTTTAGTTTGGGCATAATCCTATTAGCCATTGCCATTTCGACAAATCAATTCGAATTGATTCAAGAAATTATTGAAGAGATTACAAAAAGCGCGACAGCGGGAATTCCTATACCTTAGGCGATTTAAATGGCGTGGCATAAGAAACCAAAGACTAATCTAACTAAACTCCGCTTATTACGAACTTTCGTCCAGTTTGTAATGTTCATATTAATGAACCTCACTTTTTTCCTTATTGGTGCAACATGGTTAGTATTACCTGTAAATATGCCCCGTTCAATCTTTTCAAGCTCTGAAGGGGCCTTTTTTCTCTTACAACGCATGTTATCGATGGCTATTGTTCCTTTAATTCCCCTCACTACATTTTTTCTCTTTGGTGCCATTCTTGGTAGATTTTTTTGTGCGTGGGCCTGTCCTTTTGGTTTGTTCCAGGATATTTTAGGATACGTCACTTCTTGGATCAGAAAATACGAACCTACACAAGAAACAAACCTCAATTCTCGACAATTTGGTGAATTTATAACAGGAGCAACATTACTCTTTTCAACCTTCATCGGGATTAATGTAGCATTAGGTGAGAAAGCAGCTGTTGAAACTGCTTTTGATGTGTTTGTTGAACAACCATGGGCGGTCCTGAGTCCGTCAGCGTTTCTGTTCATAGCTATACCATTATTGTTTTGGTGGGGAGGAATAGAAAATTTCTTCATTTGGGATAAATTTGTGGTAATTGATATAATCTTTTGGTTTCGCCTTTTTATCTTTGTTTTTGCCTTTATCCTAGTTATCTATATCCCTCGGGGATGGTGTCGCTGGTTCTGTCCAATAGGGATAATTATGGGTCACTTGGGAAAAAATTCATTATTAGGAGTTGGACGTAATATATCGAAATGTAACCACTGTGGGCTTTGCGAAGATGTTTGTCCAATGGGGGTCAGAATTCTCTCTCATCCTGCAGAAAAAGTAAGATCTCCACAGTGTACCAATTGCTTGGATTGTATTGCGGCCTGCCCTGAAGACGCTATGGAGATAAAATTTCTTTAAAAATTTTAGGAATTAACCCCATCGCAGTCGTTCGATCTCACGATCTTTTTTCAACTGTTTTTTGATTTTTCGGTAATGTTCAGCACAAAGATGAACTTTTGTTACCTTATCTCGAATACTAAGGGTAAGATTCGCTTGTTTAATTGCACCACCCGCTTTTTCTCGCGAAACCGTCTTTTTTGTTACGTTTGAGCAGCCTTCAACATCACAGGGCTTTTTTTTTGTTACCACGGCTTACCTCTCACTTAAATGATGTCTAAATTAGATTAAGGGGGTTAATTCGATATGACCAGGGGAAGGCC
>Ga0209636_10002330_pt1 | contig 19340 bp, 17 predicted proteins | sample DeeMarSWOR152_54_FD_187464 | JGI IMG/M metagenome (GOLD analysis project Ga0209636, IMG submission 187464) | Marine sediment microbial communities from White Oak River estuary, North Carolina - WOR-1-52-54 (SPAdes) (version 2) | ecosystem: Environmental > Aquatic > Marine > Intertidal zone >... | reverse complement strand
CTCGCTTTACACACCTGGGCATACAAATGATAGCATCTGTTATTCCGTAACTGACACAGCAAGTAGTAATAAGCCCTTTATGGTCTTCACGGGTGATACGTTATTTGTTGGTGATATTGGTCGGACTGATCTTCCTGGACTTGATATTTGGAGGGAAATGACGGAGAAACAATATCATAGCCTTCACGAGAAGCTCCTCCCCCTCGGTGACGATGTCATCATCTATCCCTCGCATGGTGCGGGATCTATTTGTGGTCATGCACTCAGTGACCGCAATTTTAGCACAATTGGATACGAACGCCACCACAATCATGTCTTGCAACTTGACAAAGATGCATTCATCGAACATGTCATGAGTATTAAACTCCGCCGTCCACCCTATTTCCGGAAAATGGAAGAATATAACCTGAACGGACCTCCCCTTCTTCAAGATGCCCCCGTTCCACGGGCTTTGACAGTTCCCGAATTTGAGAAAGCCATGGAGAAATCCAAAACCATCGTGGTGGACACACGGAATCCCGATGCCTATGCGGCGTCACATCTGCCAGGCTCATTGAGTATTTGGCTTAATGGATTATCGTACTATCCTGGCTGGGTACTAACTCATGACCAAGAGGTTCTCCTCGTATTGGAACGCACCGAAGACGTCGAAACAGCTAAACCGTTTCTTTGGCGACTCGGCTATGATAACATCATCGGGTACCTGTGTCCGGGGATTGACGCTTGGCGAAACAAAGGGAAACCAACAGAGCAAATTGGTGCGATTACAGCAACTCAGTTGAAAGAAAAACTCGAAAGAGACGAACTCTTTCTCATCGATGTTCGTGAAACCTACGAATGTGAAGCAGGATTCGTCGATGGCTCGAAATACATCTATGTCGGCGAACTCGCCAACCATGTCAATGAGCTTCCACGAGATAAACCCTTAGCTACATCGTGTGGTTGGGGAGGTCGAGGGAGCCTTGCTGCTAGTATTTTGCGAAAACACGGATTCACTGACGTTTCGAATACGTTGGGAGGGCTGAACGCCTGGCATGCACTAGATTATCCTCTTGTGGAGGACTTGTGCATCGAATAATTGTGAACCAACAAAATACCGGTGAAGTCTTTTTCCCAATAATTGATAAAATCATCTTGCTGCATCAGTTTTCAAGATTCAATTAGGGGATGAAATAGCCCCAGACAAAAGCTAGAATTGCTACGGCAGTAGTAACGAGTAATATTATTGGAAGTGCCTTTCGCAGAACCTGACCCTCTATGTCTTTTGCATCAATTACTGCGGCGGCGTTCTGCAACTTGGCCGGAGACAGGACGCTAGCGAGGCCACCACCAATTCCTGAACTAGCGCCTACTATCAGTGGTTGGGCATTAATTGCACTTGCAGTGAGTTGATGGTAGGGCTGAAACATAACGATAGTAGACGTTTCGCTACCACTCACAAAGCCACCAAGAAGACCTAGAAAGGCGGCAGTCAATGGGTAAAAAGGCCCAAACGTGTTTGCAGTTACTATAGAGAGGACAAACACCATGTTCCATGCGTCAATTCGAATCCAAGATCCGTCAGAAGCGAGGACATTTCCCGAATAGATCATGATGTAGGCAAGGGCGAAGAAAATGGCTGCTGAGACGAAGGGTCGCCATACACGTCGAACCCAAGTAGACATAGTGTCTCGAACTTCTTGTCGAAACCTGGGAGTTTCCTTTTGAGATCGGGCATAAAGTGCGTCTATTAGAATCGCTAGGATGGTGGCGATGAGAACCCAAAAATATGCGTTCCAAAGAAATCTCGTATTCAACGTTATAATTCCAATAGTGATAGGAAAGGTCAGGACATTGAACAGTAGATTGTAAATTGGCGGAACAAGGTTCACGATGAAACAGAAGATGATTAGAATCAGCCAAGGAGTCATTGCACGGAGAAGTCCCATCGACTGAATGACAGGCTGGTCCTCCTCTGTGAGTATTGATTTATCCACAAGGGGCAGTCCCCGAAGTTTGGAGTATGACAACATGGCAACAATAACTGCAAGTCCTGCAAAGATGTTGGTTAGCGTTGTAAAGCCCACCCAGATGAGATTACACAAGTAGCAGGTTAGACCAGCGACAATCCCGGTAACGAATGCTAACAAAAGGGCTTCCCTGTTGAAGAGAAGTTTTCGACCCCCTGCTAGCCAAAGCATTGCCAAAGCAATTCCCGTAGCGACGATGGGCATGTACAACGAGAAGATGTGTCCTGACATGTACAATGGTTCAACGCCCGGATACCGTGTGGTCCAATACGCGTCTGGGACCGCATCTGAAAAGACTAATACCGGAATTCCAAGGAGCGCATACGTTGTGAGGGGATCATATCCTATCGAGGGTAACATTACTGCAACTAGCGGAGAGAAGCCCATGGCAAGCATTACGGGTGGAAGCATACTGACAGGAGTAGCCCCCAACCCAACGAGAAAAAGCCCAAGTCCCACGTTAATGAGCATTATTTGAATTGCCTTCCTCCCCGACCCTAAGGTCTTAAAGAAAGCCGTGATACGGGCGAGAGCACCCGTTCGAACCATGTAGGTTATCATCAGGATTGAGGTGACGACCATGAGTGAAATGGGGAAGGATGCGACGATACCAGCAATGCTGGACACAACGGCGATTAATGGATTAGTGCCAAAGAAGAGAATTGAGATGAAAAACCCCAACCCAAAGGCGACCACTCCCACTTTGTCTGCTGACCATCGACGAACTGCCAACAAGTATAAGGCGACGATAATTGGTAGTAAAATCAGGAGTGTCCCAAGAAGCGGCACTGTTTCAATTATTGGGGCAAAGACCATAATCCTCATCCTAGGTATTTTGGAAGAAAGTAGTTTCCCCATTGAGGATTTCTCTTTAAATAACTACTACAAAGTCAAGGCGGATCTCTCCGAATATAAAAAGTCCAATGTTTATTTAAGGAAGAGACTGGGCAAATTTCAACCACGTGATTTCTATGCCTGATCAACCCCCCTGGTTACGCATACTAGACATTATCCTTGGAGTAATCGCCATTGTATTCGGAGCACTATTGTTTATCCTACCCTCATTCATTATCGCCTATGGAATCGGTTTCATTCTCGGAATTGGTCTAATCATTCTAGGACTCTGGCAAATCATCAAAATCCTAATCGCTCAGGACATCGAGATGAACGCTCGAATCATAAGTATCATTATTGGTATCATGATGATCATTTTCGGTGGATTATTCATTGTAGCACCTACATTCTTCCCCACAATTCTCGTGTTACTTCTCTCTGGAGCTATCCTAATTGTTGGAATATTCCTTTTAGTGCAGGGTGCAATGGGTAAAGAAATGAAGCAATGGATTAGGATTCTCTATTTCCTCTTTGGTATTATTGCAATTGGTATTACAATTCCTGCATTTGTGTTCCCCATGACTTGGGGTCTTGACCTTGTTTCTATTGCAGTCTCAATCGCCTTAGTCTTCTTTGGAGCCCTCCGTCTCATAGTTGGAATTACAGGCGACTACACCTAAACCCTCATTCATTTACAACCGTCAACCTATTTGGAAATTGGATTCAACCTAGTCCAATCCATTCTCTTCTTTCTTTAGTCAATGAACTCTCAAATCTCTTGGAAACCTTTACTTTCCATAAAGAACAAAAGGATATGGAACGCCAGTCCCAATAATTCTTGGAAATCCTGGGGGTCACGTGATTTGACCGAAAAATTCGATATCATTGTTGTTGGTGCTGGAATTCTGGGAGTAGCAAGTGCTTACTATCTTCAGAAAAACAACCCCAACAAATCAATCCTTCTTGTTGACAGTCAACCGGATGCTGGACAAGCCAACACTGCGATGAGTGCAGCCGCTATTCGAAACATGTTCTCCTCCTCAACGAATCAACTTCTCACCGATACCAGTATTGACTTTTTCCGACATATCCAAGAAGACCTCGATTTTGACCTGACACTGCATTTTTGTGGATACCTTTGGCTTCTCAGCGAACGACAGTTCAAAGAGCCCTCGGTGCAAACCTGGATGCAACGTATGGAAGCCAACAACATCGCCTACCGAGTAATCGAAAAATCAGAACTTCAGAAACTCATCCCTGGACTAGTCACCGATTTTTCTGGAGATGAAGAAGCTGAACTCATGAACTTGAACAATGTTGACTATGCGCTCTTCGGTGCCGAATGCGGCGTTCTGGACCCCAGCCTTCTTGTCCAATTCTACAAAGACGAATTTCTTAAACTCACCAAAGTCAAACCCCGCTTTAACCTCCATGTGGAACAACTTCTCCTTGAGGCACAACCCGGTCTTGGACTACCCGGTGAACCACTCGTTTGGCAAAACAAGCTAGTTACCGGTATCAAAACTAAACAAGGAGAAATTCACGCCGATAAAATCGTGGTAGCTGTGGGACCATGGACGAACACCCTATTGGATCCCGTCGGTATCCCAAGCTATGTGAAAGCCAAGAAACGTCAACTCTTCATGGTTGCAGCTAGTGACCATCAACCCCTTGAAGAAATCCTCTTTGCTAAAGGGTTCAGCAAAACGGGCTTCATACCGTTTACAATTCTTCCATCCGGAGGCGTTTACCTGCGTGGCGTACCTGAGGAAAAATCGTTCTGGATTGGGTGCGCGGATAAGGTAGGTCGCACATACAAGTATACTATGGAGGAAGACGATTACAATGCGGAACGAGCTTATTACGAACAGAGTGTCTATCCTGTATTGAGTAAATACTTCCCTGCTTTCAGTAATGCCCGGCCTGGTAATATGTGGGCTGGGGATTATGCCTACTCGGTTGATGCCATTCCTCTGGTATATGAGCATTCAGGGGTGATTGTTGTGACTGGCGCGAGTGGTTCTGGAATCATGAAAGCCGATGCTTTAGGGCGAATCACCGATGCATTGTACCGTGGCGAGTCAGAAGCTGAATTATATGGTGGTCGAAAAATGTCATCAAAAGCACTAGGTCTCGTTAATCGAGATGTGGAAGTCGAGAGTGTTCTAATTTAGTGTCTCCACGGTTGAATAATAAAAGACTTTGAAATTCTGTTGAAATACGGTGAGAGCATGAAAGAGCTCGTTCTTGTGCGTCATGGAGAATCAGAACATCATGTACAGGGTTTGACTGGCGGTTGGACGAACACGGGACTTACGGATCTGGGGATAAAACAAGCTGAACTAACAGGAAATCGGCTACAATCCTTTGTTCTTGGTCGAACTCCCATTCTATATGCAAGTGATTTGGAACGGGCAGTTGAGACGGCTCAAATCATTGGGAAAATTCTCGGGATCACGCCACTTTATGATGAGGCTTTACGAGAACTAAATTGGGGAATTGCAATTGACATGACTTTAGAAGAGGCTCAAAAGTTAGAATTGCCAAAGACCAAACCTCTGATTGATTGGGTTCCCTTTACTGGAGCTGAAAGTCGACGGATGCTCTATGAACGCCTCGCAAAGTTTCTCAACAAAATTGATGAAAAACGGGAAGAACTCGTAGTCATAGTTAGCCACGGGAATGCAATAAGATCCTGTATCTATTGGTGGCTTGAAATCCCCGTGACGAAGCAATCACAGTTTGACTTTGACATTGATACATGCAGCATTACTCATCTACGCATCAATGACTGGGAGGAAAAAACTCTCTCAGTGCTGAACAGTTCAGACCATCTCCTCCCATTGAGATCTGACAAATAGTTACAAGCGTCTGAAATTGGTCATCCTGAGGGTGTTTCGTTGTGCGTTACCGCAAGCTTTTTAGGAATCACATCGGGTACGACCCTTTATCCTCTTTGAGGGTGAAAGATTGTGCGACGCCGAATCCTGAGTACCTCGTTTCTCATCCTTTTGGTGGCATTACCACTTTTACCACCCCTATTCGGGGCTCAACCAACAGCTCCTGCAGTGGTTTCTGGAGGTCCGGTCGTTCCTGCAGAGTATGATTTGAACGCCACGGATCCCCTTATCACCTACGAACCTTACACACCTGACACCCCAGATGGGAACTCTTCGTTACTTGATGTCGTTGTAGAAGAGGTCATTGCTAGGGATCATGGCGTATGTCAAGATGGCGATCTGCTCCTTCACAAATTTGGTATTTACTTCGATGAAAATTCATCCATAGTGTTTGAAGATGATCTCCAATACATTGATGGAACCGGATGGGCCGCGCTAAATTATAGCCTGTTTCCATCGAACCTAAATTATTCAGTGTATAAGGTAAGATGCCGGTTTGAATACAATGCATCGGGAGATATCTGGACTGAAACGACAGGCTGGTCCACATCTTTCGATTATCAGCACTACCTGACAATTGGGGATCCCGATTTCACATACATCGGAGATACATCAGATACCATTGATGTTTGGGTAGAATACATTGCCAGTACAGTATGGGGGACGCTGAATCAGGTCAGTAATAACACCATTGGTTTTGAGGAAGCAGATGCACCCACCAATGTCACGGAATTCCATTTTGTACTCCAGTACAATATAACTTCAACATATTGGGAAGTACACGAACTCAATATCTCCACGTTAATCCCCAATGAATCCTACAGAATTGTGGTTTCCGCCAATTACTCCATCCGCCTCCCCCAACAATATGGAACAAGTGCGAAATCAGACGCATTCACCTTCAAGGGTCCCTATATCCGGATTGCTAGACCTATTATCAGCTACATTGGTCGGGACGTGCAGACTCTGAACATCACGGTTTCATGGGTATGGCATTCCATCTTTGGGAACCTCACTGATACGGACGTAAGCATCCAAAACTTCAGTATTTACCTCCTTGGTGATGTGACTCCTGCCGTTAACACCACCTTGAACTGGAATGGAGTCGGGAGTTACTGGTTTGTTGAAAATTTGAATATCAGTTATTATATCGAACAAGGATCACTTTCGATTGGGGAATACTATCGGGTGTCAACCTTCTTCCACTCAATAGGCGCTAGCAATCGGACTGCTGTTAATGCTACGAGCCTCTTCTCCGAATCCTTCCTCATTGACCGGGATCCACCAAATGTCACCCTCTCTGTTACGAACCCCTATCCTGCTTCTGATACCGACTTTGTCGAGGTGACAGGAGAACTCACCGACGATGCATTAATTCACACAGCAATATGTAGCTACCTTGATCCCATTCAGAGTATTTGGATCAACCTCACTATGCGTGGGTCGCGAAGCAAACTCGCCAATTATACGACAACTATTCCACCATTTCCGGAACAAGAGCTTGTTCAGTATCGAATCTACGTTAATGACACACAAGATGCCTGGTACACATCAACCATCTTTTCATATACCGTTGCTGATAGACCACCTGCAATAAGCTTCGTATCATTTCTCCCCGCCAACCCCACCGATGAGAACACTGTTACTATGAATGCCACGGTGATAGACGGTTCCGGAGTAAGCAGTGTGCAACTCTACTACTCATTCGATGGAATCAACTTTCTCTCCCCCCTCGAGATGGTACACATCGGCGATTCAATCTATCAAGCAGTCATCCCATCCTACCCACTAAGGATGCCGAATTACCAGTTCGAATCAGCCTACTTCTACATTAATGCCACAGACACTCTTGACAACACAGGACGAACAACGACCTTTGCCTATATAATTCAAGGGTCGTTAATCGGCCTTGATCCAGCATTGAGTCTGTTACTATTGAGTGCTGTGGCTCTAGTCGTTGTTGTCTTTATCGTCCTGTTCAAAATCTATGAACGCTACTAGGTTCGACAACTTCTCTTCGAGGAGTTGTCTCTTCATTATTTTTTTGACAGATTCAGAGATTTACCTTTACGCAATGTTAGCCAATTAGCGACTTAAGGGCACAAAACCTTTTTAATAAATCATCACGAACTTGAATTTAAGGCAGAGACGGTGTGAAAGCAGGGGAATGAAACACCTTGTATTAGCCTTCTCTGCGTAAGGTGAACGCCTGTGATTGTACTCGAATATCAAGATGGAACATTCATTGAGGCAAATCAAGGATCCAGTGGTATCCGCTGCGAAGTTGATAAAACAACGAAGAAAATCAAAATGATTTTGCCTCAAGGAACTAACCTCATTGAACGCCGAACCGCATTACGACTGGCAGACACCGTTGCGCGGAGTGGATATCTACTATCAACCGGTGAACGAGTAGGTATAGGATTCGAACTCGTCATCGATGAAAAGGGAACAGCAATCCCAGAACGACTCAAAACCAGTCCTCGGGTGAGTTACAGTTCAGCTACCATCGGCAGTGTTGTTGATAAGTAAGTATCCCAATGTGTAATGGTCAGACATATAATCTAAAATCTGAAGTCGTAACTGATAGAGGTGATAGATGTGAGTGAAGAAGAAGGCAAAGGATCTCTTACCGATGAACTGAAGCGTGAAATCGAGAAGGGTGCTAAACTCGCACACGCTCCTGAGGGTAAGAAGCAAGAAGTGGATTTATCCGCTGAGAAGGCCCTCCTTGAGAAGCTTAGGGCGGAAGGAAAACTCGAAGAAGAAGACTAGCCATAAACTCAGATTTGGAGTCCTCTTCCCTACTTTCTCTTTTTTCAAAATCTAGTCTTATCTGGGTTAGGTGTTTTTCTATTTGTTTCGGTTTGATTCAGTTATTGGGAGAGTTCGATATTTTTGAATTAGAGACTGAATCTCTTCCCGATACTTTTGATAAACTGGCCCTGTGCGTAAAACCCATTCAGAAAAGTGTTCTGCCATCGCTTCAGGACTCCATCGATCTTTTCCTTTCTGAGTTTCCCATTTGATGCTGGCAGTTTTTTTGGTGATTTGAAGGTGGCCTTGTGCTTGACACAATAGACATTCAACTTGATTGCCTTGACGAAGTTGAACAAAAGGGGTTCCACACTGGGGACAAGTGTTTTCTGGAACAGGAATTTTTCGAGCCAAATCGGGTTGGTTGATGTGGTTCACAAGGGCTTTACCGATTTTCCTGGTTCGAGTCATTGTCACTTCATCTAACAGAACTTCACCTGGACCAGGACGATACGCTATGAAGCGATCTACAAGGTCAAGGTGGAGGATACCAGCAAGCATTGAAAGCATCGGTAAAGTGAAAGGATCCCACTCTTGTAACCCAGCAGTTGCAATAATTGCACCTGGACGGCGTTTTACTGAACCCAATTGAAAACTATATTCGAATAGGCGATCGATGAAAAGTTTGATAATTCCCGATGGGCCCAGAAAATAGGTGGGCGCTGACAGAATAATGCTATCTGCCCATTGTAGATGCTCCCATAACTCGTGCATGTCATCATCGAGGCGGCACGGTTCACCTTTCAGAACACAAGCTAGACACCCCTTACAGGGAAGTAGGTGAAAATCTGGCAACCGGATTACGCGGATTTCGGCTCCAAGGGTTTGTGTCTGAAACAAGGCTTCCTTGACAAGTACTTCGCAATTTCCTAATTTTCGTGCTGAACCAATTACACCTAAAACCTTCAATTGGGATCACCAGGGTGTACAGACTAGTGATACCTTAAGAGTATGTAGTTTGGTGAAAATGTGGAGAAAGAATCTTCCACGCGAGTCGATGTTAGTATGTAATTCGAAAATTTCGCATATTAGGGTCGTATTGTTCATCCTTAACTACGACATCATCAACTCGTGATGATGGAGAACCATGATGAAGGAACTCAATGAATTCTACTATTGCTTCTTCGGGACCCTGAGCCTGACATTCTAAAGTTCCATCGCGATTGTTTCGCACCCATCCAATTATGTTAAGCTGGTTTGCTTTGTCACGGGTATAAGCCCGAAAGAAGACGCCTTGAACACGACCGTGGACAATGGCCCGGATTGCACGCATGACTGTTTCCCTGACAGTATTAGGGTGAACTTAACACCTAAGAAGATTACTTGAATTGATTAAAGCACTCATACAGATACGAGTTCTACTGCTGTTTAGGAACGTTTACTAATCACAGCCTATCGCCAGATTCGGAAACCTTAAATCACGCCACCCTCCAACCGCACTACGAGAACCCAAAATGCCTCGCACCAGTCGTAAAAAATCATTGGATGACTCGATTGAAATCGACAATTTTCCTGGCAAAATCGGACGCATCGATCTCAAAAATTGGGTAAAGGTTTGTCCCAACTGTTTTAGTCCCAACATCAAACCACTTACCAATATTTCAGGACCTATCGTCCAAGAACAATGGATCTGCTCTGAATGTAATTACGTTGGTCTCGCCGTCGAGGTCAAAGTTGAAGATCTCATTAGATTTCAAATTCAGAAACTTGCACGACAGTACAATGTGAACCGAAAAGTTCATACCAGGAAACAAGGTTAACAGGTTTTTAACACGCAACCGGAAAAACAACTTCTGCTGCAGCACCCATCAAAGTTTTGTGGAGTAAGTCCTTGTTCCGTGGATCAATCGCTACTAACCCGATTGTTCGAACGCCTAGCAATCGAGCCACCGTATCCGGAAGCAACGCATCCTTGAGATCTTGCTTGTTGGCAATCGCCCAGATTAACGCTCCATCCGTCCATTTCTGAATGATTGAAAGTAATTTTCGTGTTGACATGACATTCTTCAACGTCGAATCCGTCACCATTAGTACAACATCAGTTCCACGCAAGTAATCCCTCCACTTCGGAACCAATAATTCCTGACCGGGAAAGTCCCATACTGCTATTTCATAAGGACCGAGTTTGGCAGTTTGCATCTCTTCGACGTAAACAGCCATAGTGGCGACATGATTGAGGTTTGCTCGTTGGCTCATGAGCATTTTGAGAATGGTGGTTTTTCCGACTCCGCCTTCTCCGAGTAGTACTACTTTTAGAGTCGAGACGATGGCCTCGTCAAGAATGGGTCCAAGGTTTTGGAAGATTTCGGAGTTTCGGGTGCTCTTGAAATCCCAGAGTTGTTTGGCGTACCTCTTTTTCATGGTGATAACTGCATTTTCGATTTTTTCTTGGAGAATTTCGTCTTTGTCTTGTTGGTCAGCAACGAGTACGAGAATGAGGTCGTTGTCGATGTATTTATGGATGAATTTCATGCCGTCTAAGAAGATAGGGACAAGAACGTCAGAACCCGTGTCGCGTTCGATTTGGCGGAGAGACTGAATGTATTCAGCAACGATTGGTTGATCCACTTCAATTGCCCAGTAGGAACGGTGGTAAAGCTTGATGCCGTTCCTTGTGAGTAACAGGACGTTATGGATCAACTAGATGCGCCTCCCAGGAAGTAAGCCCCACTTTTCTCTGGGTCTTTTTATGCCGTTTGAGGCTTTAAAATCATTTCACCTATATCACTTGCCTTCGCTTATCATTAAACATTCCTTACAAGTGAATCTAACCGTGTTTTTCCTGCTCTCTGTAAGGGTTTAGGAGCTACCGCGGTCCCTCTGGAAGTGATGAGGCTTTATGTCGCTTCATGAAAGTTTTGACAACAGCATCTAAGTCTTGACGCTGGCTTTTTGTGAGCGGAGACACCTCATGGGAGCTTAGAATTTCATTAACTTGTTCTCGTGCACGTTCTTGGCTAGTTAAGGCACCTTGGTCAAGCCAACTTTCGTAAGGTTGGCGATCTACGAGTTTTCCAGGCATGAAGTGCTCTTTTCGGAACCATGTGAGCGTGTGACGCAACCGTAAGAAATCGCCTCCCTTGGTTCCGACATCTCTGAGTTCGCTCAATGCCAAGGTATCTTTATTCACTGTGATACCCTTGATGAAGCGTTTCACCATGCCTGCAAGCACATCATCGATAACGATTTTTTCAAAACTTTGTGTGCTCTCAAAGATGAGCATTCCTGCTCCCGCAATGTTGTTTAAGCCTGCCATGGCACCCAATAATATACCAGTGGCAGCCTCATAGCCTGACTGTGCATCAGCGCCTATTTTTGCATCTGACAATCCTAGATACCCGTGACTAGGGAGGTTGTAATGGTTAGCCAGTTGGGCGTAAGCGCAGGTTAGCATAATACTTTCAATGGCTCCCAATCGGGCAGTACCGTATTGCATATCCACTGCTGTGGGAGATCCTCCATAAATCACTGGAGCTCCTTTTGCAGCTAATTGGGTGAGGACAACTCCACTAAGCGACTCTGCGTTATGCAAAACTAGGGATCCTGCAAGTGTGATGGGTCCGGTTGCACCAAGTTGAGGCATAGAAATGAGTTCTATAGGAATTCCTGCTTGAGCCCCCAACAATAAATCATGAACAGTTAATTCACTCCATTGTAGGGGGGCTGAAGGACAGGTGTCAAAAATTGCTAGGGGTTTTTCCCGGAGCTGTTTTTCGCCACCTCTTATCGCTTCAAGCATGCGTTGCATATCTTCAAACGCATCAAGAACAAAAGTTCCTGTAACAATAGGTTTTGTTGAATTCAAAAGAATCTGATACAGGCGATATCGATCTGCAAGGTTGATTGGGACATCAGTAGGGATTACAGCTGTACTTTGGGCATCAATATAGGGCAGGGCATCAACGACTCGAGCGAATTCGATGACATCCTTCACCCGGGGATGGCGACGTTCTCCGGTTTGACGATCAAGGAGGTGGGTTGCAGCGGAACCGGGATTAAAATGTACATTATTCTGTTCTAGTTTAAGTGCGGGTTCTCCTTCACGTGTAAAGAGTATAATGGCAGAGGGTGCATGCTTTAGTTGTTCTTCAACCAACGATGATGGAAAGTGGGCGTGTTGTGTTTCAAAATCAACTGGAGCCCCAGCTTGTTCCAGGAGTTGGAGTGCTTTTTCACTTTCTATCTTCATACCGATTTCTTCTAAAAGAGCAAGGCTCTCGGTATGGATTTGATGAACTTCCTGTTCTGAGAGCAAGGTTAACAGAGGACGATGAGCCATAATGAGAACTCTCCTTTGATTTCTGCTAAGATGTATTCTCCGCATGACCAGTAAGGCGTTTCGCGATTTTCACCGCTTGGTTGAAGTCAACTCCGTAACCATCTGCACCTATACTCTCAGCAAACTGCTGGCTCACAGGAGCGCCACCAACCATCACTTTAACACGCTTATCGAGTCGTTCTTTATTCAGAAGGTCAATTGTTTCTTGCATGCGTTCCATCGTGGTTGTTAACAAAGCGGACATGGCAATAATTTCAGCATCTACTTCCTTAGCCTTGGCAATGAAATCGGCGGGAGATACATCAATCCCTAAATCATATACTGTAAATCCTGCGACAGTCAACATCGTTGCGACGATTGACTTGCCAATGTCGTGAATGTCGCCTTGTACTGTTCCGATCACAATTGATCCGAGGGCTTCTTCGTCGACTATCTTTGCTAGATGGGGTTCCAGGATCTCGAGAGCTTGTTTCATTGTTTCAGCTGCGACTGCCAATTCAGGGAGGAAGGCTTCACCCTTCTCAAATCTGTCTCCAAGTACTCGGATGCCCGCTGTTAATCCTTGACTAACAACAGCTGTTGCATCGATTCCTTCTTTGATCGATTGCTGAACTAATTCAAGCACACGATTTGTCTGGCAATTAATCATCTCTTCTCGAATATTCGTTACGAGTTTCTGACTCATTTTCTGACACTTTCCCAATCTTGTATCAAATTTTATTCGATGATTTCCCAGTTGTGTTGATATTTATCAAGTTCTGTGACTGTCCGTTTATCCATTGGATGCTCACGATCGGGAACATCAAGGTGTTTAGGTTCACCACATAAGGGTGTTGTAAAGTAGCGTTGTCCACTATCATTAATCATGGTCACAATGGTGTTTAACTCGGGATGTTTCTTGGCTAATTTGAGAGCTGCTGCGACATTACATCCTGATGAAATGCCACAAAAGAGCCCTTCTTCACGGCTGATCCACTGGGCCATTTCCAATGCTTCATCAGAAGTAGTAGTGATAATTCCATCAAGGATGCTCAAATCTAGATTCTCAGGTACAAATCCATCACCAATCCCTTCAATTGAGTGTGAACCCCATGTCCGATGGGCGAGTAATGGTGCCTCGGTTGGCTCGATCGCATAAAGTTTGATTATAGGATTCCGTTCACGGAGATATCTACCTACCCCCGTAATCGTGCCTCCTGTGCCTTGGCTTGCAATGAAGGCGTCGACTTTTCCACGCGTCTGCTCCCAGATTTCTGCTCCCGTGGTTTCATAATGAGCGAGTGTATTATCGGGGTTGCTAAACTGTCCTGGTTCCCAGTACTTACCCGGGTGTTTGTCTTTGAGTTCTTTTACCTTCTTCAAGCATAAATCGACGTCAGACTCACCACCTGGAGTAAGGATGATTTGAGCCCCATAAGCTGCCATTAGTTTCCGACGCTCTTTGCTCATCCCTTTTGGCATAACAATTGTAACCGGATAATCCAACATTCGTCCAACGAAGGCACAGGCAATTCCTGCATTTCCTGTAGACGATTCGATAATTTCCATCCCCGGTTTCAAATCACCTCGGGCAATGGCTTCATGAATCATTTTATGATAAATCCGATCCTTCAAACTGCCTGTTGGAGAATACCATTCGATTTTACCCAAAATGTTGGCCCCTGCCTTTTCACTCACCTTTGGCATTCGAAAAAGCGGGGTCAACCCAATAAGATCAAAAATGTTCTCCTGCACTTGGATGTATTTGTCCCATTTTAATGGCACATCAATCAACTCCTCAAGAACCAGTGACAAACCAGACTCGCCCGTATTTAAGCATAGACCTTGCGGGAGATGCAAGAGAACAAGAATCATAAGTGTACAGATGGGGCAAGAAAACCATATCTCAAGGAGTATATTCTGATGAAATTGCAGGGACCGTTCAGCTATGGTGAATTCCTTGAACGTCCAAATCGATTCCTTGTTATTTGCAAAGTGAATGGACGCCGTGTCCCTGCATACTTGCCCAACCCTGGACCGATGCCAGACCTTCTTTTTCCTGGGGTAGAAGTGCTCCTCCGATATAATCCAGGAACGCATAGAAAAACTGACTTTGACCTTATTTGTGCCAGACCTCATGAAGAACTCCTTTCATTGGATTCACGGGTACCTAATTGGCTCCTTGCAGAGGCTCTTCCCCACGACCAACTACAACCTTTTGCTGGATATTCTCAAATTCACAGCGAACCCTTGTATAGGGAAAGTCGGTTGGATTTTCTCCTTCAAGATGAATCCTTACCACCTTGTTTAATTGAAGCGAAATCCTCCACCGATGCTGAGGACTCCATCGGATATTTCCCGCGGGCTATTACCCAACGGGGACAACGTCATGTCCGCGAACTAATGCATGCTGTTACGGAAGGATATCGGGCTGCCATCGTGTTCATCCTTCAACGGTCAGATGCCTCATCGATACGTCCTAATGATCAAATCGATCCCGCATTTGGTCAAGTTCTCCGACAAGCTGCCAAGAAGGGCGTGGAAACCTATGCCTGGACCACACGTTTTGATGAGAATACCTACGAGATTACTATCGATCGTGTTTTACCTGTCGATTTAATCCCTCCATAATCCCACAAGCAATTAAGTGAATTGGCCATACTTCTGGGCGGCGGTAACCATGGCTCGAATGTTATCTAATGGTGCCTGGGGAGGAATCTCACATCCACTACTGAGAATATACCGTCCATCGGCACCGACGTCTTCAATGCACGCTTTTGCAGTTGCCTCCACCTGCTTTGGTGTTCCCGATAAAAGAAGTTCAGTGGGATCAAGGTTTCCCATCAGAATGACTTGTTCACCGATACGTTGCTTTGCTTCGGTGAGATTAACCAGATGATCAAGTTCCACAACCTTCACACCGCTGGTTGCCATTTGTTCTAAAATCGGGGTTGTCTTTCCACAAATGTGTAAGGAGGCTATGGCTCCTGCCTTCGTTACAGCTGATACAATTTTTGTAATCCGAGGTGCTGCAAAGTTCTTGAAAGTTGTCGGACTAATTAAGCTTCCACTAGCTGTTGGATCTGCTGTGATGATGACATCTGCTCCTGCTTCAATGTTCGCAATCGCATACTTCATTGATGCTTGTAAGGTAATGTCGGTGATTGCGTGGACGTACTCTGGGTCCTGAATTGTAGCCATCATCAACGGGCTGATACCACCCAGTTGACCGGCGAGCGTGAAGGGACCTGGTGTGTAAGCAAAGAGGGGGATTTGGTCTTCTACTGCCTCCTTAAGGAGGGTAAGCATTTCCATGTGAATGGGGAGCCGTCCGCTTTTTTGGGGGTCAGGGATTTCGATGTGGTCCAAATCACCTGGAGTCTTAACTACATGTTCAGCGACCTGGGGCACCGAATCCTCAGGAAACCGCATTACACAGCCCATGGCTTCAGCGAGTAAATTAAAAGAACTTTCCCATCCCGCATAGATGGCATCATAACCGAGTTCGCGCTGACCTGTCAATAACGCCGTAGCTGTTTTTTCTGGACTATGCAGGGCTTCAACTAAGCCTACTCCAGTCAGTTGGGCGGTTGTATAGGTTATTTGCGGCACGACAGGGACGCGATCAGGCTTCTCGCCGTTAATCACCATCATGACTCTTTCATAAGGAGTAAGGGGAGACATTTGCTTTCCAATCCTTGTAATACTCGAAAACTGCGCTTTTTTTCAAGTTTCTATAGAATAACGCGTTTCTTCTAATAAATGGCAATTAATACAATACCTAAGACATCAACTTTAAATTTCCTTGAATCACCTTTCCTCTAGGGAATGTGCCCTTCCCCACCTGCATTCAGGATAGGCTGGGTTCGGATCCGATAACTATGCCTGAAGAAAATCGACATCGAGCGCCACAAAAGAGTGGAAAATCAGAGGAAGAGCTCCATAAGTGCCCAAATTGTGGTAGTACCAACTACATTATGACGGCATCTCGCGAACTCGTTTGCGCCGAATGCGGACTCGTCCTGGATGATGATGTAATTGATTTTGGTGCAGAATGGCGAGAGTTTTCACCCGAAGAACGAGATAAACGCGCTCGTGCTGGTCCACCCTCGACCCTAACGATGCATGATAAGGGGCTTTCCACAACAATCGATTGGCGTGATGTTGATGCACGCGGGCATCGATTGGATGCCCGTCGACGGGCAGAAATGCAGCGAATACGAAAATGGCACAATAGAAGTCGGGTCTATCAAGCCAGTGAAAGAAACCTTGCTAGTGCCATGAGCGAACTCGACCGATTGGCAGGACAGCTCGATCTTCCTCAACGTGTACGCCAGTCGGGAGCGCTCCTTTATCGTCGCGCCCTCGAAAAGAACCTCATTCGCGGACGGAGTATTGAAGCAATTGTCGCAGCATGTGTCTATGCAGCCTGCCGGCTAACCAGCTTCCCCCGGACACTAGCAGACGTCGGACGCTATACACGTGTCGGTCGCAAAGAACTGGGACGATCCTACCGGCTCATAGTTCGACGTCTCGGAATCCAAATGCCAGTCACCCAACCTGAAGATTTTGTATCACGATATACAACTGCCCTCAATCTCTCACAACGAACCCATGCCCGGGCCTTGGACATTCTCATGCAAGCACGAAACAAGGGCATCACCTCAGGAAAGGACCCCACTTGTATCGCAGCCGCCGCGATCTATATCGCCTCAATCCTCGAGGGCGAACGACGGACCCAACGTGAAATCGGCGAAGTTGCAGGCGTAACCGAAGTAACTGTTCGAAACCGCTACAAAGAATTGGTACGTGCTCTCGATTTAGGCGTCGAAGTCTGATTTTTCGGATAATTAGTAGTTTAAACAAAACGCATCACATTAAAGCAAAATTACTTAAGTGAAGCTCAAACAAGGAATCCTAACCAATCCACCTGGCTAACCTAGTGAAATACATCTGAAATAATCACAGACGAACAATGGCCATGGTGGATTAACGGAGAAAGGTGAGAAAAATTCGTTCTTCAATCTCACTCCTACTGTTTTGCTCATTCACTCTACTGATATTAACCGGTATGCCACTTTTTCCTGCCCAAACTGGAATGACGGTTTCTAGTCAAAACCCAGTTTCGCTACAACGTTCACGAGTTACTCCGATTTTCAATCCATTAACACCACGACCACCACCAACTGAAACGGTCGCAGTTGTCGTCGAGAATGCCCTTTATCCTAGTATTTCTGCAGCCGTGACCCAGTATCGCACAGATCTGAATAATTCTGGATACAATACGATTTTTTATACATCGTTTATTGGCAACCATACAATATTCAGGTCGCTTCTCAATCAATGGTATACGACATATCCTAATTTTGTTGGTGCAGTTATCATTGGGCGACTCCCGTTTGCTCAATTCTACCATCCTGCTGCATCAGGTTTTGCAGCGGAAACGTTCATCTGTGATCTTTTCCTCATGGATTTGGACGGCAATTGGTATGATACGGGTATGCCCGGTCACGCCGCTGGTGTGTATGATGTACATAACGCCTCTGGTGGGGCGGACATTCTACCTGAGATTTTCATTGGACGCATTGACCCTTTGAGCATCAATGCCTGGGGTACGCCAGCGAATTACATTAACACCTATCTTGCTCGGGCTCATACATATCGAACCGGAGGACTACAAAGGCAGAATCGTGCTTTGATGTACGTTGACGATGACTGGTCAGGATATTGGGCAAGTGTTTGGAATAATGATCTTGGTAATGCTTACTCAACACGAACCTTCGTTGATATTCCTGTCACCTGGACTAATGCAACCGACTGGATCACAAACCGAGTACTACAAAATTATCAATGGGGGCACATCTGTGTTCACAGCTTTGCTACCTCACACGTTTTTGGTCCTGGTGGAGGCGGTGCTGAAGGATCAGTGACTTCAAATCAGATCCGTCTTGCTCCCGCTGCATTTAATTTCTACAATCTCTTTGCCTGTCATGGAAGTCAATGGACCGTACCTGGCTGCTTAGGCACCACTTATGCTTTTACTGGTTCTCATAGCCTCGCAGTAATCGGTAGTACAAAGACTGGGGGAATGATGGATTGTGATGAATTCTATCAACCTCTTGGACTCAATGATACTCTTGGTGAAAGTCTTCTTCAGTGGTTCCAAAACTCCTTGAATTCAGGAAGTACCGCATCAACACTCTTCCTTGAATGGTACTATGGCATGAACATTATTGGCGATCCGTTTCTGACCACTATCTACGATTGCACAGTGCTTCCAACCACCATCAGCTCATCCACGCATCCTGATCAAGCCGCCTGGTATACTAACGGGCAACCCCAATTCAACTGGACCATTCCAGTTGATGTTAACGGGATTTCCGGATACTACTATATCATCGATCAGAATCCATCAACAGTTCCAACTGCTTCTACTGGAACCTTCACAGCAACCAATGGAACCCAACCAACCACTGCTCTTGCAGACGGAACCTGGTATCTGCATGTCGTTCCGGTTGATAA
>Ga0209636_10002329_pt1 | contig 19352 bp, 21 predicted proteins | sample DeeMarSWOR152_54_FD_187464 | JGI IMG/M metagenome (GOLD analysis project Ga0209636, IMG submission 187464) | Marine sediment microbial communities from White Oak River estuary, North Carolina - WOR-1-52-54 (SPAdes) (version 2) | ecosystem: Environmental > Aquatic > Marine > Intertidal zone >... | reverse complement strand
GGGGTCCCCATATACCTTAACAAAGCTACGGATTTACTGGGGCATTGTGTAGGGGATGGTGCTCGCAGGATCCATAAACTATACGATGATGCCAGAAGAAATGCACCTTGCATCGTTTTCATTGATGAGTTTGACGCAATAGGCTTAGATAGACAATATCAAAATATTAGGGGCGATGTTACAGAGATAGTTAATGCTTTGCTTTCAGAGCTCGACGGGATAGAGGAGAACTTGGGGGTAGTAACTATTTGTGTGACCAACGCTCCTGCCCTCCTCGACGAAGCATTAAAGAGTAGGTTTGAGGAAGAAGTTCGTTTCACCCTTCCCACCGAAAAGGAAAGGCTTGAGATCTTGAACCACTATGTGCAAAAACTTCCCTTAAAAGTAAAAGCAGACCTAGAAAAGCTTGCGACACTTACTGAAGGTTCCAGTGGAAGAGACTTGAAAGAAAGAATTCTTAAAAACGCCTTATATGAAGCTATCCTTGACGGTAAAAAAATAATCAGAGAAGAAATGCTGTTAAAACATCTAGATGTAATAAACATTCAAAAAAGAGAACAAGATAAAAAAGCTTCAAGAATCTTTAGTTAATATATAGAATTATTGTTTTATTAAATTAGTCCTTTCTCTACTAAATAAATAAAACGAAGAAAGTGCCTCATTATGAGAAACGATGACGAAAAGGAGTGGGGGAAGGATAAGATTGTGATAGCTTTGATCGGTATGCCTGGTTCTGGAAAAACTGAGGCTTCTGAAGTGGTTTCTAAGGAAACAGGGGCTTCTACAGTGGTCATGGGGGATATAATCCGCGAAGAAACATTAAAAAGAGGACTTGAACTCAACCCTGAAAATATGGGGTTCATATCGGTAAAACTTAGAAAGGAGTACGGCGATGACGTAATAGCAAAACGCTGCATTGAAAAGATCAAAAGAATAAAAAACGATATAGTGATAGTGGAGGGGGTGAGAAGTCTTGCTGAAATTAGGGCTTTTAAAGAAAAAATTCCAAACTTTTACACGGTACTTATTGAGGCTTCGCAAAAAACACGATTTGAAAGGTTAAAAAAGAGGGGAAGACCAGACGATTCAATCAGTTGGGACACATTTGTAAAAAGAGATGAAAGGGAGCTTGGGTTTGGCATAGGAAAAGCCATAGATTCGGCAGATTTTTGCATAGCAAACGAAAAAGAAGACCTCAAAACCTTTAAAGAAAAAGTAAGAAAAACTATACGGTCAATGATTAAAAAAATCTTCAAAGAAAAGGAAATGGAAGGTTAGAGTTTTGGCACCATACCGTGAACTGGAATTAAGGGTTAAAACAAGGGTTTATCCAAGTGAGGAACAGGAAAAAGTTGAGCAAGCGATCAAAAATCTTTTTCCGGAGATAAACCTTGAAATAGACCAAAATAAAAGAGGGGAAAAATACCTTTTTGGAATCAAAAAAGGGGGAGCTGGCCTCTTGAAGAAAATTTATATTCAACTCAGAAACCAGAGAATTTTAGATGTTGCAAGGAAAAAACTCATAGGAAACATGGCTGGAGAAACAACCGATATTTTACTTCATAAACAAGCCGCTTTCATGTCTAAAGTTAATTTTTGCGACTTTGAAGATGTGGGACCTCTTGGAGAGATAGAGGTCACAATAACTTCCCCCGATATTCAAACAGTTATTGATTGGCTCGCCCCCCAAACCGTGAAAGGTAAAGAAGTAAAAATGGTTACAGATATTCAATTTTAAACTTTTTACCATCGTCCAAAGGTATTCGAATAACCATATCATCTTGCGCAAGTATTGTTTTTTCAAAAACTTCCTTTGCTTCGCTTAAAAGCTGGTCTAAATCCTCATCCTGATAACGACTACTGAAATGAGTCAAGAGGAGGATTTTCACTCTGGCCTCTTTGGCTATTGTTGCGGCTTCCGAAGCCGTGCTGTGGAAATATTCTCGTGCTTTGTTTTTATGCTCATCTTTATATGTTGCTTCGTGGACGAGTGTAGTGGCGTCTTTTGCAAACTCTGCCAAACTTTTAACAGGTCTTGTGTCGCCGCAAAAAACTAATTTTCTACTAGGTTTTGGCGGGCCTAAAACATCTTTGGAGTTTATAGTCTTTCCACTCACTTTTACGGAGAGACCTTTTTGAAGCATTCCCCATAGTCTTCCTTCAGGGATACCTAATTCTTTGGCGCGTTCCACGTTAAATTTCCCAGGTTTTGGTTTTTCCACCAAAGCATAAGCGAAACAGGGTGTTTCTCCATGATCTAGGGGAGCTACTTCCACGTGATACTCCTCAGTTTCATAGATTACTGGGTTTTCTTCGGGGTTTTTAATCTCATTAATCTCTATTTTGAAGGGGGGATCAAGGTGTGTGACCTCTGAAAAAGCCTCTATAAGCAATTTAATTCCCTCAGGCCCAAAAATTTGAATATCTTTGGTCCGTCCAAGAAGCTTCATGGTGTGTAACAAGCCGGGAATACCTAGAACATGGTCTGCGTGAAGATGAGTTACAAAAATCTTAGTTTTCCTATTGAGCCCCATTTTATGCTTTAATACTTGAAACTGGGCGCCTTCACCACAATCAAAAAAAAGCAGTTCGCCTTCCCTAACACATACAGTGCAGGAAAGATATCTTCCAGCCGAAGGCACAGCCCCAGAAGTTCCTAAAAAAATTATTGATAAAGCGCTCATTTTTGAAACACTCCTATCAGCCTTGTAAGGCTTTTATGAACATACATTTTGTGTAGCTCCTGTAACTTTAACCCAGATTTCTCACCAATACGTTCCAAAGGTATCGTATCTGGAACCGATATAGAAAGGTATCCATCCTTTCGTAGCACCCTAGCTATTTCTGTGAAAAATTTTTCAAGGAGAACTTCAAGTTTTTCGCCTTTTGTAGACGAAGACCTTGAGTGTGGAGGGTCGGTAGCCACAGCACCAATTTTTTCACTCTTAATAGGCAGTTTACGGGCATCAGCCTTTATCAACCTCGGCACCAACCCTAAACATTCTAAATTCTTTTTACAGCCAAAAACCATGGCTTTGTCAATATCAGATCCTAAAGTGTTACAACCAATCACTCCTCCCTCTATTAACATTCCCCCCGTTCCACAAAAAGGATCAAAAAGGAGAAGTTCTGTGTTTCTTTTTGCCCGCGCCAAATTAACCATTAACCTGGAAATTTGCGGCTTCATGATACCTGGATGAAAAAAGGGCATGAAACGACCTCTCCGCTCTAAAAACCCTTTTTTAGAAACTTTTGCTTTAACAGTTCCAAAAACGAAAACATTTTCAGAAATCACGCCAAGAAACAACGTTTCAGGATTTCTTAAACGCACCTGTAAACCCGTATTTTTCTTTATTATAGCCCCAATTTCCCGTTCTAACCCTTCAACACTCATCCTTTTGCCTTCAGGAGAGAGATTAGACTTAATTTTTTTCACTCTTACCGCAAAGCTTTCCCCATTAACAAACCTATTAAAGTCAACATCGCGCATCATAGAAAGTATCAAGCCAGAATCACAAGGATAAGTAGAAATATGACGGCAACAGTAATGGCTCATTGAAGCGCGTAAACCGACTATTTGAAGCACATCAAAGTCTGAAACGTCAAGTAATAAAACTTGGCACAATTCCTCAATGTCAGAAAACTGCATATTTTCTGCTTCTAATATGGCTAAAACTTCAGCCCTTGCTATGGACTCATTTTGCCCATGTAAAACGAAAAAACACCTTTTTTCAACCATTTTTCAACCTTTTTTTCAACGATTTTTCTTATTTTTTCAAGGTTTCAGCGATTACCGGGGCTACAGATATTACGCTTATTTCACTTTGAACGGTATCTGTTCCGAAGATTTTTTCAGCTCCAGCATTAATAATCCTTTCAAAAGCATCTTTAACAAGTAGACCATGAGTGCAAGCCGCATATACCTTTAATGCACCCAAACTTTTAACTATTTTAACGGCTTCTACAACAGTTCCTCCCGTTGAAATTATGTCGTCCACCACAACTACATCCCGCCCCTTAACCTGAATATCGCCTTTCTCAACGTTTATCTCCCCCGTAACCCTGCTTCTTTTTTTCTTGAAAAAGTCGTGTTCACACCCCAAAATTTCAGCCACAGCCTTAGCATGAGTTATCGCCCCCTCATCTGGAGAAATCACGATAGGATTCTTCAAACCTATTTTTAAAAGATATTTACCGATCTCCTTCATGGCTGTAACATTGACACAATCTATAGCCACGTAAGAAAATATGTCTTCATTATGAACATCCACCGTGATCAAACGTTTTGCACCACGATCATAGATAAGGTTTAAAATAGTCTTAGCTGTTATAGATTCACCAGGCAAAAACCTTTTATCCTGCCTGCTGAAAGCAAGATAAGGAACAACAACGGTAGGGCTAACACCAAAAAGATCACACAATGTATCAATCATTACAAGGAGCTGGAGAAGGTTCCTATCCTGATATGGATAAGTTGTTTGAACAATTATAAATTCCTCCCCAGCCCCCTTTCTCTCAAAATTTTCTACATCAAACTGCACAACCCACTCCCCGTCAGAAAAATCACGAAGATTTAAATGAAGAACATCATCACCAAGAATTTCTGCAACCTTTAAAGCTAAAGACTTAGAAGCAGGACCGGGAACAATCACCATAAAAAAATTCCTCCAAAAACCTAGACCTTAACAAAAGAAATACAAATGACAAACCTTTTTAATTTTTATTGGCATATTCCAAAATGGGTGCTACCTAGCAGAAGGTTAATTGAGATGACGGAAGAAAAAGAAGAAATAGAAAAAAATAACGATCTTACACAAAAAGAAATCAACCCTGCAGAGAACATTGAGCAAGACACTTCAAAAACCCAAGAACAAGTATTAGCACAACAAACGGTGAAAGAAGAAGAAGAGGAAAGAGAGTTAGACATAGAGTTTTCAACTACAGCAGAACTGCCTACGCCTACGCGGGTAGTTGATCAAGTTATTGGTCAAGATCACGCCGTAAATGTGATCAAAAAAGCCGCAGTTCAAAGGAGAAATGTCTTGCTCATAGGGGAGCCTGGAACAGGCAAGTCTATGCTTGGACTAGCTTTAGCGGAGTTATTACCTACAGAGGAGTTGGTTGATATTCTTGCTTTTCCAAACCCTAACGATGAAAACACGCCCTATATACGCTCGATTAAGACAGGGGAAGGTAAGAAAATCGTCGACTTCTATGGAAGAAGAGCGCAAAAATCTCAAGGATTTAAAAACCTTATGGCCATACTTCTCCCCGCCATAGTAATAATCATAGGACTATTAGAAGGAGAACTACTTTTCGGCATATTTGTCGCAGTTATAGTCTTCTTCGTCATAGCCCACTTAAGAACCACAGGTGAAAAGATAGTGCCAAAACTTTTAGTCGATAATTCTTCGAGAAAAAACGCTCCCTTTTATGACGCTACAGGCGCCCATGCTGGCGCTTTATTAGGGGACGTTAGACATGATCCATTCCAGTCAGGAGGCCTTGGAACCCCTGCCCATCAAAGAGTGGAAGCAGGGCTTATACACAAAGCCGATAAAGGCGTTCTCTTCATAGACGAAGTGGCAACCCTTTCAACAAAAACCCAGCACGACCTTTTAACAGCCATGCAGGAAAAACGGTTCCATATAACAGGGCAAAGCGAGCTAAGCAGTGGGGCCATGGTAAGAACAGAAGAAGTGCCTTGCGACTTCGTCTTAGTAGCAGCAGGCAACCTGCCCACCATTGAGAGAATGCATCCAGCCCTAAGATCGAGGATTAGAGGTTACGGTTATGAGATCTACGTGAATCATGAAATACTCGACACACCTGAAAACCGTAAAAAACTAGCAAGATTCGTAGCACAAGAAATAGTAAAAGACGGAAGAATACCCCACTTCACACACGACGCTGTGGAAGAGATAATAAAAGAGGCAAGAAGAAGGGCTGGAAGAAAGGGCCACCTAACGTTGAAACTCAGAGATCTTGGAGGTCTCATAAGGGCTGCTGGAGATATTGCAAGAGAAGAAAAGGCAGGGGTTGTTAGACCAGAACACGTGAGAAAATCAAAATTTTTGGCAAGAACCCTTGAAAACCAAGTATCAGATGAAATGGTTGAGAGAAGAAAAGACTATAAAATGATAGAAACCGAAGGCCTAAAAGTAGGAAGAGTTAACGGTTTAGCCGTTGTCGGGGAAAGAAGCGGCATCGTTATGCCAATAGAAGCCGAAGTAGCACCCTCCCTATCTCAAAGGGAGGGCAGAGTTATTGCCACAGGAATGCTCAGAATGATCGCCCGTGAAGCCGTGCAAAACGTGAGCGCTTTAATCAAAAAATATGCTGGCGAAGACATTCACAAATACGATGTACACATCCAGTTCATTGGGAGCTATTCTGGGGTTGAGGGGGATAGCGCCTCTATCAGTGTTGCGACTGCGATTATCTCTGCTATGGAAGGTGTTCCTGTGCGTCAGGATACTGCGATGACAGGGTCTCTAAGCGTTAGGGGTACAGTGCTCCCTGTTGGAGGAGTTGTTGCGAAAATTGAAGCAGCTTCAGAGGCAGGTCTTACTCGAGTTATAGTCCCTGAAACGAATATAGGAGATACGGAATCTCTTCCTAAACAAGTAAGAGAGCGAATTCAAATTATACCAGCTTCAACTATAGTAGATGTTTTAGAAAATGCAGTAGATGAGCGTTATAAAAATAGGGTGATAGAGAAGTTTAAAGGTGCTATTGAGAGCAAATTCTTAACCGAAATCCCAGTAATTGAAAAAGAAAAGATCAAGATAGAAGGAGAAGGTATAAATCCTTCAGGGCCAGGGTTTGGCGCATAAGATAATGTTAAGGGTTTAACATTTTGTTAAAAATTTAACAAAAATTTTCCCTATATTGTGTATAATTCTTCCTCTATTTCTTCGAGAATTATTTCCGCACTTTCTCGAATACGCCAATCTTTATTCTTCAAGGCTTTTTTAAGAGGTTCTATTGCTGGTTCTCCTATCTTTACTAGTATTTTTTCTATCATCCAGTGGGGCAAGGCTTTAATGAGGGTTTCCACTGCTTCCTCCCTCCAACATATATCAACAAGAGCTCTTGCTTCTGCAACATCTTGTACTTTCAAATCCGTATCTATTCTTTTGTTACATGAAAAAGTCTTTATAGTATCATCTAGGGCTTGGATTAGTGGTTCTATTGCCCTTTCATCCCTTATAGAGCCAAGGATGTCTGCTGCTTTTTCTCGAATTTCCCATTCTTTGTTTTCAAGGGCTTTTATGAGGGGTTCTACGGCTATCTCTCCCATCTGATTAAGAAGTTCAACCGCTCTATATTCAATATCAATGTCTTTATCTAGTAATAGTTTTGTAAGGGCTTCTGCTGCTCTTACATCTCTGATCTTTCCTAGTTCTTCTACCGCATTCCATCGAACATCGCCATCTTCATCTTCTAGAGCTTTAATAAGTTTTGATAGTTTTTCTTGAGTTTTTCTCAATGATTTTTCATCATCATTTCTTAATGAGCTATCAGTATTTTCCATATTCCCATCTCTATCTTAAAAACATATATAAAATCATATATATAAAATCGCTTAAAATTAATAAGGATTGAAATTAGAGCTCTAAAAGGGGGGTTAATACCGGCTTGGGCGTCGTTTTTGTTTATTATTTTGTTAGAATATTAGATGCAGAGTATGATGAAGACTGGATAGATTGGGCAGAGATAGATACAAGACTATTCGAAGTTACAAAAATGGCTAGGAGAAAATTCTCTGAAAGAAAGCCTTTATTGGAGCTTGACACTCTTTCCGGAGGCATTGCTGAAGTATTTCTTTCTTTTCTTTCATTTTGGACTGATGATGAAGCGGATTTAAAAGAGGTTTATGAGAAAGAAATCCCGAAACTTCTTTTAGAAAACGCGCAGATCGAGGTAGAAGAAATAGACCACGTTGGAGTTTATTAGGAAAATGAAAGTAAACTTTTCCAAAATTTTACACCAGCCCACAACTCCTTTAATTGTAAGAATAACAAAGCATAATTGGTACAGTTTTGCGCCACTTCTTGCATCTCTTAGAGATTTAAAAGATCTTGCAAAAAAATTTGAAATAAAGATTGTAAAAACAAGGGACACCCTTTATCAGGCGATTAAAGAAGCCACCAATAGGGAAGAAGAAAACAAAAAATCCTTGGTTTTATACTCGTTTTGCACGACAGACAAGGAAAAAGTAGGGGAAGAAATAAAGGAATTGGGGGAAAAATTTGGAAAAAATATTTTTTTGATTTGCGGGGGACCCCATCCTTCTGGGGATCCAAAGGACGCCATTAATATGGGGTTTAATGTCATAATTCGCGGAGAGGGGGAGGAGAGTTTGAAAACGTTTCTTTCAAAAATTTTAGGCTTAAAAAACTGGGATAATTTTCCTTCTCCCCAAATAATCCCTGAAAATTTTGACGAAAAGAAAGAAAATTCATCAGGAGATTTGGACGGGTATTTGCCTTATTCTCGTTGGGATAACCTTTATCCGCCTATAGAGATTAGTAGGGGATGTCCTTTTGGCTGTTATTTTTGTCAAACGACTTATCTTTCTGGAAGGAGGATGCGTCATCGCTCCTTAAAATCTATAGATGCTTGTATAGAAGCATATAAGGAGATTTTTAGGGACAGAGGACAGGTTGATATTCGTTTTATTTCGCCAAACGCTTTAGCCTATGGAGGTGATGGAGTTTCTCCCAATTTAGAAGATGTTGAAAATCTTTTACGTCTATGTACTTTAAAAAACGAGATGAGGGTGTTTTTCGGAACTTTTCCAAGCGAGGTGCGGCCAGAGTTTGTTACGAGGAAAGCCGCAAGGCTTATTGCGGAGTATACTTCAAACAGGAAAGTTCATGTGGGAGGACAGTCAGGCAGTGAAGAGATACTAAAAAAAGTTCATAGAGGGCATAATGTTAACCGTATTAGGGAGGCTGTTGATAACCTCTTAGAGGCGGGGTTAATTCCTGTTGTCGACTTCATTTTTGGCTTTCCTATGGAGACCGACAGAGACCAGATTAAAACATTAAAGCTTATAGAAGAGATTTTAGACCAAGGAGGAGAGATAAGAGTACACTATTTTACACCATTAAGCGGAACGCCCCTCTACAAGACAAAACCTGCAACTATAAATAAAGAGGTTTATAAAATCATAGGAAGGTTTATTAAAGAAGGAAAAGTGAGGGGTAAAATACATAAATGGAACGATAGGGAGAAACAAAACAGAAAATAATTCAGTTTTCCTTACATTGATCTTAAACTAATTTTAATTTAGTTTTAGAACGATTAATTCAGAAGGTTTAGTTCTCATGACTTCGATAATTTTGTATTTTCAAGCGCATCAGCCTTGGCGTTTAAAGCGTTATTTCGAAATAAAAAGTGAGGGCGATTGGATAGAACGTTTCTTCAACACCGGCCTTGATAAATGGGTTTTTGATAGGACAGCTTGGAAGTGTTACTCACCGACGAACCGCATTCTTCTTGAAAATATCGACCGTTACAAAGGAGAGAACAAGAAGTTTAAGGTTTGTTTTAGTCTTTCAGGCGTGTTTTTAGAACAGGCGGAAAGGTATTCGCCAGACACTTTTGAAACTTTTAAACAGCTTGCTGAAACAGGGTGTGTGGAATTTTTAGATGAAACTTATTACCACTCTTTATGTTCTTTGTGGGGGGATCCGAGCGAGTTTATTGAACAGATAAAGATGCATAGAGACTATGTCAAGTGGGCTTTTGGTTTTGAGCCGAAGATTTTCCGTAACACTGAACTGATTTATAACAACAAGATAGCGAAAATAGCAGAGGGATTAGGTTACAAAGGGATATTATGTGAAGGAACTGAGAAAGTTTTAGGATGGAGATCTCCAAACTACATTTACAAAGCAAAAAATTCCAATCTTCCCGTAATTCTAAGAAATTATAAATTGTCAGACGACGTAGGATACAGGTTCTCTGATAAAAATTGGGATGAATACCCGTTAACAGCCCCAAAATACGCTTCATGGGTTGCGGGAACAGAAGGAGATGTTATTCCTCTATTTTTAGACTATGAGACTTTTGGCGAACACCACTGGCCAGAAACCGGCATATTCGAGTTCTTGAAATGGTTGCCGGGAGAGATTTTAAAATATGATCATTTAGAGTTTTTAACTCCTAAAGAAGCAGTAGAAAAATATCAGGCTCGGGGCGAAATAGACGTTTTTGAAATGGGGGGATCAGTAAGCTGGGCAGACATGGAGCGGGATGAATCTGCTTGGCTTGGAAACGATATGCAAAAAACCTCTATGGAACTCTTAAAATCTTTAGAAGAACCAGTAAAGAAACTTGGAGATCCTGAACTACTCAGAATTTGGCGGCTATTACAGATTAGCGATCACTATTACTTTATGAGTACAAAAGGATGGGGGTTTGGACATATCCCAGACGGAGATGTTCATGCATATTTTAGCCCTTACGAAAGTCCTTGGGAAGCGTGTGAAAACTATCTAAACGTTTTAAACACTTTAGCAGAAGAAGTCTTAAAAAGAACAGGGTAGAGGAAGACCTATAATATCATTATGTTTTTTAACTTAAGTTGCTTTTTAACACTTAGATCTATTTTAGGAGGAGTATAGATGTCTGTTCTATTGTTTTGGTTGATAGTCCTTTTGTTAATGTTTTTTGCTTTTTGGTTTGCTAGCGGTATTAGGATTCTCAAAGAATGGGAAAGAGCGCCAGTATTGCGGCTTGGAAGATATTCAGGTATGAAAGGCCCAGGTATAATCTGGATTATTCCAGGTATAGATAAGATACCGATGAAGGTCAGTACCCGTATTCAAACCTATGGCTTTAAGAGTGAAAGCACATTGTCAAAAGATAACGTAAGTTTGACCGTGGATGCAGTATTGTTCTTTAAGGCGGTCAATGTAGAGGCGGCGATCCTTCAGGTTGAAGAATACCTTAACGCAACCCAGTGGGCGGCTCAAACAACTCTTCGTGAGGTTATAGGTCAAAGCGAATTAGACGAGGTTTTGACCCACAGGGAGGCAGTAGCCCACAAGGTTCAAGAGATAGTTGATGGCAAAACGGAGCATTGGGGGATAAAAGTTACCTCTGTTGAAATAAGGGACGTCATTTTGCCTCACAGCTTGGTTGATGCCATGGCGAGACAGGCAGAGGCAGAACGGGAACGCAGGGCTAGAGTAACCTTAGCCATTGCAGAAGCTGAAGCAGCTCATAAGATGGCGGAGGCTTCGCAAACTTATGATAAACATCCTACGGCTTTGGCTCTTCGTTGGATGAATCTTTTGTTTGAAGCTTCTACGCAGGGTAATAGTACGATAATCTTAGTGCCTTCGGAAGTTCCTACAGCTGGGTTTAGTGCGTCACAACTTGGAGTATACGGGATAAGGTCAGTAACGGAAGCGGCGAAAGAAAAAAGAAAGGAAGGAGAATAATAGGAATAATGGAGAAAATAAGTTCTTTACTGTCTCGTTTATCCAAAAATCCGTCGATAAAACTAGTTAGAAGAATTGATCCTTTATTTTTTTTCTTTTTGAAAGGTAAAAAGAGTCTTCAAAGTAATGGAAAAATTTGAATAGTTTTAGAAAGGTAGTATTTTGTGCGGGTGGAGTATCTTAATGATGGAAAAGTCTCATGTTTGGAAAGTAGTTTTTGAGGGACCAGAAACGGGTGCAGAGGATGATTATGTTTTAGATTTTACTGATACTAAGACTGTTTTAAACGAGGAAATTTTCCTTAAGAAAGAGTATATAACTAAGTTAACGAGTATAATGCGGGAAGACAAAATTCGATATCATTTTATAGGTAATATAAAGTCGTGCTTAGACCCTGATGAAGTAGAAAGAATAGGAGAACCATTTTACGCATTAGTAGGTACGGAAAAGGAAGAAGATCACAGATGTGGCATTCTTTTCACAAAAGAACCTGAAAACCTTTTTCCGGTGGTAGGGATTTGGCCTAAAGAGTTTGCTGAGGCTTGCAAAAAATCTTCAAAAATCCTTGACCAAGTACTTGTATCTTTTATTGAAAAACCAGAAGTATGGCGCCATGTTGGTTTGATAGTAAAAACAGCTAAATAAAAAAACACTAATTTAAAACTGTTTTTGCTTTCCTTTAAGGGGACCAAATGTATTTTTTGTGCTCTTTTGGGGGCACCAAAAATACAAATATCATTTTCACAATTTATTATTATTAAGAACATACTTTGTTTTCGTTCCTTGATTTTTAAAGTATTAGTCTGGGGTCTCTATGGCGTTAAAACATACCTGTAATAAAGCAAGGATTAGAAGGTCAAAGGAAAGGAAAAAAGAAAAGGCAGCTTATGAATGTCTTTTATATGGGGGTAAGTGTCTAATAGGTCCTAAAGACTATGAAGGTGTTGTTAATTGTCGTTTGGGAGTTTTTTCTTCTTCTAAACAGTTTAACTCAAAGAGAATGAAGGAAAAAATAAGTTTTGATTTTGCTACTAAAATGAAACATGCTAAACTTTTTGTAAGAAACGTGATTAAACGGAAAATAGGGGGAAAACACTTATGCACATACATACGTTTCGAAAAAACAACTGATGAATCTCAGCAGTTAAAAATGAATTTGCTATTACACCCTCTTTTATGTGTAGCCTGCGACTATTTTATAAAACCAGCACCAAAGAGGCTAGAAGGAAAAAAATTGGAAAAACGTAAAAAAATATTCTTAATCGATGGAAAAGAGTATATCAAAGCTGAGAATTGCACTTATAAAGCTAGAAGACGGCAAGCACTCAAAGCATTCCTTAAAGACAAAAAATGAAGAAGAAACGACCTTTTCTAAATCGCTTTGTCTTAAAAATTAAGTCGTTTTCTCTTTTTCTTCTGTTTTTTTAGCTTTCTCTAAAGGTACATATATTGCCACACGGCCGGATTTAAACCGTTTTTCAATGATTCCTTTTGAAACCATCTCTTCCAAAACTTTCTTAGCTACACTTACCCGGATGCCATATTTTTCAGCGATAAAAGTAGGGGTAACTACGGGCATTCGGGGTATCTCTTTTTCCATAGATTTTTGAACCTCATCACTTATTAAAAGGGCTCTTTCATAGGGAAAATGTTCCCGTATTTTGCCGAATTTTTTACGTACTTTACGAGAACCCTTTCTTTCAGCCAAAAAGACCACCCACCAAGGTAAAACAATAGAGAAGTGAAGATTTCAAAATATTTAAAGGATGTTGTTTAGACTATTCTCAGCTCTTCTTTTTTGCTAGAAAGTTGAATTTTGTTTTAAGCTATTTATATTTGTCGGACTTTAAATAATTCCCAAAGAGTTGAAAATTCTCCAAGATCAAATGAAGAAAAATTTAAGGGAGGAAAGATTAATATTAATGACATTATATCTGTTTTGCACCGTAATTTAGCTGTAGATTACCGTTAAGTTTATATACGTTTGAATATATTAACACGTTTGATAAAATTAAAACGTATTAGAAATTTCAAATGAGGTTATCTTTAAACAAAACCATAAGTCAAAGGTTAAGATTTTAGAACTCTCCCTCATATTTTTAGAAGTTGGTTAAAATGGTTGAAAATGCCCCCGTCATTGAAACGTTTAGAATTTCGAAAAACTATGGCCTTGTCGAAGCAGTCAAAGATTTGACTGTTAGCATCCCGCAAGGGGGAACTGTTGGTCTGCTGGGTCCGAACGGCGCAGGAAAATCCACCACGATTAAATTGCTTTTAGGTTTGGTTAATCCTTCTCTCGGCGAAGGGAAGGTTTTAGGGATGGATATACGAACCAAGGGACTAGAAATACGGGATAGGGTAGGTTATATGCCTGAACATGACTGTTTCATCGGTGACATCGATGCGGTTAAATATGTAATGCATCTTGGTCGTATGAATGGGATGTCTGTAGCAGATGCTCTTCGGAGAGCTCATGAGGTTCTTTATTATGTGGGGCTAGGGGAGTCTCGATATAGGAAAATTGAGACCTTTTCTTTGGGTATGAAGCAAAGAGTGAAGCTTGCCCAAGCTTTGATTCATGATCCTGAACTGTTGATCCTTGATGAACCGACAACAGGAATGGATCCTGATGGTCGTATAGATATGCTTGAACTTATTAAAGATATAGCAAAATGTGAAGATAAGACGTTGGTTATGTGTAGTCATATTCTTGCAGATGTTGAGAGGGTGTGTGATAGGGTAGTGATCATGAATAGGGGAAAGCTTGTTAGGACGGGATCTTTAAAAGAGCTGGTTGAAGGGAAAAAGGAGGCAATAATACTTCGCGTTAAAGGCGATTCAAACCTTTTGATTGATAAGTTTGAGAGGGAAGGAATTTCAGCTGAGTTGAGGGATGATGCAATCTTAGTTTTTGCGGGAAATAATCCCTCAATTAAGAAAAAGGTTATGGAAATAATGGCAGAAGCGAAGATGCAACTGAGATATTTTGGAAAGCCTACTGCTTCATTGGAAGACCTCTTTTTGTCAACTATTTCCTACGAAGAAGAAGCAGAGAGAGAAAAAGCAAGCATCTGAAGGAGAAAAGTGTTGCCTTTGAAAGGAGGTTATGTTTCTTATGAGTATTGAAAGTTTAGGTTATAAGGAGTGGGAGGGACAGAAACACGGTAGGTTTTACAAGGTTTTATCTTTGGTTGATTATGAGGTTAGGCATGCTTGGAGCAGTATTTGGGTTAAAATTCTCATAATTATAGCGTGGCTTCCTGTTTTAATCATATTTTTAGTGCCTGTAACGGAGATTAGTGAGGAAGGTGTTGATAGGGCGTTTTATAATCTTGTGAGTTTTACCACAAGTATAACAATTTGGCTCCCGATTATGGCTGGTTTGATTGGTGGGGGTTTGATTGCAAATGATAAAAATAACAAGATGTTTTCCATGTATTTTTCCCGCCCTCTAAGGCGAGAAGATTATATCGCGGGGAAAGTTGGAGGTTTTGCTGTTTTAATGAGTATTCCCACCATCGTCCCTGCCCTCATTATTTATATCGTGCTTATCGGAAAATCAGATCTTAGCCTTTTAGTTTTTATTAAAAAGTCTTGGTTGTTGGGAGCAGCTTGGCTTTACTTCATTTTATTGATAGCGCTCTTTGGTTCCCTTGTTCTGTTTCTTTCATCTGTGGTGACTGATTCAAAGTATGCTGTTGTTGGACTTTTCACCATAGTCATCTTGTCAGACCTTATAGCAAACCTTCTTTGGTTAGCTTCAGATAACGAGATTTACCGACTGGGATCTTTAACTTTCAACTTAGAAAATATACTTGCAGAATTTTTAGGGATTGACCAATCAACTCTTCAGTTGGCTGATCAGCAAAATGGGGGGGTAGGTGGTTTGGTTTCTGCGTGGAAAAGTCTTGTAGTGATTGTTGGGATAACTAGTTTTATGTCGGTACTTACCCTTTTAAGGCTCTTATCTTTGGAAGAAGAATAAGGTTGGATGATGGTAAAAATGAGAACTATAGTGAGACTTGAAAATGTTTCAAAGTGGTTTGGCGAAGTTGTGGCAGTAAACAATCTAACATGTGATCTAAAAGGAGGCATTACGGGATTTCTTGGCCCTAATGGGGCTGGTAAAACCACCACGCTTAAGATGATTAATGGGATTATTGCTCCAAACCTTGGAAGGGTGACTGTTTTTGGGGAAGATCCTTGGGATAATATGGAGTTGCGTAAAAAAATCGGTGTAGTTTTTGAGATGGGAAATCTTTACGATTGGATGACGGGGGAAGATTTTGTTCGAACCATGGGAAGACTTAGCGGTTTGAGGAGTGAAGATCTTGATAAAGGTGTGGAAAGAGCTTTAAAAATCGCTAATCTATATGAGGCAAAAAACAGGAGATTAAAAGGGTACAGTCACGGGATGAGGCAGAAAATTAAGATTTCTCAGGCGATTGTCCATGACCCTCAAATCCTTATCTTAGATGAACCTTTAGGGGGTCTTGATCCCATATCAAGGAGGTATATATCGGATCTGATAAGGGATTGGGAGAAGGAAGGAAAAGATTTGATAATGAGTTCTCACGTGCTTCATGAAGTAGAAGCTGTGGCTAAAAAGATCGTTCTACTCTTTCAAGGAAAACTCCTAGCACAGGGTAGTATAGAGGCGATTAGGCGTTTGATTGATGAGCGGCCTCACACGATAAAGGTGAAGATTGATAAGCCTAAAGAGTTTGTGAAAGAGATCCTTGAATATGATTTCATATCAAGCGTTGTGTTTTTGGATAAAGATTCCTTAATTGTGAGAACTAAGAATCCTGAGGAGTTTTACACAGTTTTCCCTCAAATAGTGGCTAATAAAGGGTTTGAAGTAGAGTTTATGGGGGTAACGGATGAGAGTTTAGAAGCCGTCTTTAAATATTTAACAATGAGGACTAAAAGAACGAGTATGTAGGAAAGAAGTGTAGTAATAGGATAGTAAAAAAAGAGAAAGGAAGGGTTAAAATGAGAATGGAAACAGGAACAGGTTCCCGATTAAAAATGGTGAACGAGGTAAGTTATCGGCTAGAAATTTTCAAAATGACCCTTAGATCTTATGCTAAAGATAGAAAATCGTGGATTTTAGAGATTTTTCTTTTATTCCCTCTTTTTGTTATTTTCATAATTACTCGAAGGTACGCGGATGAGGATTATAGGGAGACTGCTCAATTTCTTGGCGAGGAAGCGGCGAAACAACAGGCTTTGGGAGATATAATGGATCTAACAATTTATCTTTATATGGTAATTTTAGCTATTTTTGTGACCATAGTCTTAGGAACCTCTTTGCTTGGAACTGAGAAAAACGATAAAACGATCTATTATATATTGACTAGGCCTATTCATCGATATGAAATTCCTTTGCAAAAATTTCCAGCATATTTAATCTTTTCAACAAGTCTTTTCATAGTACCTTTAACCCTTTTACATATGACGATGATGTCGGTGGTCCCTGGATCTAATGCCTTCACGGGAATAGGACTTGTGCCAAAACTTATATTCATCGCCCTTTTGTGTAACGCAGCTTATGGCTCCATATTCATGTTTATAGGGCTTATTTTAAAACGTCCACTCCTTGTAGCTCTGATTATAGGCTTTGCAGGAAATCTTTTAACCTCACTGATTTTCTCAGGAAGCACACAAGCCCAAACAACGATACCCTACCATCTTGAAGTCATAGGGAAAAGCTTTGTATCCTCGGGCCAAATAGCGACTATGGAGACCTTTAACACCGCGTTAACGTCAGTATTAACCCTCATATCATTAACAGCGTTTTTTGTAGCCCTTACAAGCATGAAAATCCAAAAGCAAGATTTCGAATAAAAAGCAACATCATAAATAATAAAAAAAGAAAAGGGAAAATAAAAGATTTTGATTAGACGACAGTTAGTTAATTTTTGTTAAACCTCTTGTAAAACTGTTTTCGTTTTCAAGTTTTTAAGTTTTCAAGTTTCTTGTTTTCTCAGGCTGTGAATTTACCGCTCCGAGATTTTCAAGAATTAACCCTGTTTCGACACCTTTTATGAGAGAGTTTAAAGCTAGGAAAAATAAACGGAAAAAATCAACCTGTAAAAAAAAAGAGAACAAAAAAAATAAAAAGAAACGCTTAGCAAGTCCTTTCGGACCCAATATCCGCTACTGAGATTTTTTAACTCCTCCGCTTTTTGCTTGCTGCCGTTTAACCGTTTCTCAAGACATGGCAACTCAAAGCAGTGTAGGCTAGGAGAGGAGATGATCACTATGTAACTAACTCCCAAACAACCCACAAAACACCATCGCTGTACATAGAAAAATAAAAAAATCATAAACAAGTTTTACAACAGGTTTAACTATTCTACTTTTTTCATGGGTTTTCCACAACACATGGGCTGACTTTCCCAGTCCCAGACTTCAATTTCTGAAGTGCAGAAATCACAAACGTACCTAACCTTAGGCACTTAACTTCACCTCCTCTATAAACGGGTGGGAATGGTGTTTTTGCAATTGAAGGTAATTTTTCTGGTGTAATTGTGAAGATAGGGGAGAAATTTTTATGGAACTTAAAGACGACAAGGTTACTCGATGGTGTATGGTAGTGGAGGTATTTTTTGATTTTCACAACCACTATTCCCCTTAAAAAACTTTAGAAATGCTCCCATTTTTAATCCTATCTTTAAACTATTATGTCAAAAAAATAAGAATAAAAAAAAGAAAATTAATTAAAAAAAGTCTATTTTTTATCATAGATTATCTGTTTTTTCTCTCTAAGATATAGGGTTAATCTCTATAATAAGGGGAAGAAGAGAATTTGAAGCGCAAAAAGCGTTAATTACCTACATCAATCTTCTTCATTTTTCTCTTTTTCTTCTTTCGCTCCTTTCTTTTCTTCAATGGTTTTGATTTTTTCTTCTATTTTTCTAAGCCTGTTTTCAAACACCATTTTTATAAATTCAAGCAGTTTGATCTCTTCCTCTGGGGAAAGGATTTGAGGCAGGTCTTCGTCGCGGGCGAATAACAGCCATTTTTTAAACCAAGGACCTAAAAAAGGACCTAAAAATCTATCATACCAATAAGGCCTAAATTCATCCATCATTTCCAACCTCTTTTTCTGCTTCTTCTACCTCTTCCCTTGCCTCTTCTTCTACCTCAATTTTTACTAATTTAGATTCGTCTATTTTAAAGCTTAATTTGTCAATCTTTCGTTCTAGCTTCTCAATCTCCTTTTTTAATAATGTTTTACGTTTTTTAAGCGAGTCTAGGTAGTCTTTTTCTTCTTCTTTTTCTTCTTCTTCGTGTCTTTTGTAAAGATGTTCAGGGAAACTTGTTTTTAGGGCTGATCTTAAACTTTCAATAGCGGTTTGCATTGCAGATTTTACGGTGTATTTGGTGAACTTTCCGATCTCTTTTCCTAAATGTTCCCAATAATGAGATTGGAAAGCTATTTCTTCTTCAAATTCGTCCATGAAACGGTCTTCTTGAAAGACCTCTTCTAAAACCTTTTCGCCTTTTTCTGTTATTTCGTACAGAAGTTTATCAGGGACATCTTCCTGTGCTATCTTGCCTTTTTCCGCGATCAAGCCCTTTTCTTTTAGCTTGTGGAGGGCTGGATAAAGGGTTCCGGACTTTAGCTTCCATAGTCCTGCGAATTCGTTATCTAACTCTTTTAGTATGTCGTAGCCGTGGGCTGGTTCTTTTGTTAGTTTAAGAAGGATTAGTATTTGTATTGGGGTGATTTTTCCTGCGCTTGTTTGAATTCCTTTTTTTCTTAACCAGAACATTTTAAAAGCACCTTGCCTGCAGTTTTGGTTATGTAGTTCTCATTATATGTAGATTACTATATAGTTGGAAATATGGATAAAGAACTATATAAACCTTTCTATCAAAACC
>Ga0209636_10002327_pt1 | contig 19354 bp, 13 predicted proteins | sample DeeMarSWOR152_54_FD_187464 | JGI IMG/M metagenome (GOLD analysis project Ga0209636, IMG submission 187464) | Marine sediment microbial communities from White Oak River estuary, North Carolina - WOR-1-52-54 (SPAdes) (version 2) | ecosystem: Environmental > Aquatic > Marine > Intertidal zone >... | reverse complement strand
GTATTCCCGCCCCAGTTGTTCCATGGACTTGCGGAGCGCCTCCTGTTCCGCAGCCAGCCGAGCCATCGCTGCCTGTTGCGCCAGTGACATCTGCTGTCCCATTCCTAAATCCAATGTCTGTTGATTGATTCCCTGCTGCTGTCCCGCCATCTGGTTTAATTTCTGCATCATTTCTTCCAATCCCGAAGCCGATGACGCATTGGCAAGACTGTTCATGGCGCTCATCATCTCCTTCACCGCTTCGTTCAAACTGACCATGGATTGTTGCTGCGATCGTGCCGCCTGGGGCGAATTTCTGGCTTCCAATTGCGACAACGCCTCGCCCATTTTCTGCAACGATTGTCCCACGGCTCGTCCCATCTGGGGCGACACAAAAAATGTCTTTTGCGAAAGCGCTGCCATCTGCTCAGTAACACGGGCAAGCGCATTGGCTAAATCCTGCTGCTTATCCGCCACCTCGTTGATCTGCGGACTATTTCGATCCAGCCCTCGGCTCTGATCCACCAATTTTTCCTGCTCTTTGGACAGTTGCAACAGCTTGTGCGAAATGTTCCTCAATTCTGACATCACCTGCTGCTTCTGCGCTTCGACCAAATCCTGCTTGGCTGAGCTTAACAAATCGAACATTTCAGACAGCGAATTTTGCGCCATCTGTCCGCTTTGCTGGGCGCCCTGCATATTTCCCGACTGTATTTTTGATTTCGCCTGATCCATGTTATTGAGCAGCCCTTGTTTTTCCATCTGCTGCAAAGCCGCTTCCAATTTATCCGATGGCATATCGAGAAATTCGCCCATATTATTTTTCAACTGGCTCGTTTCGGACAACTGATCTGAAGCTTGATTTTTCAAATTTTCCTGCTGCTTCGCCATCTCATTTTGTTGATCTTTGGATGATTTTTGATTCATCTGCTCGTTCAAATCGGTCTGCTGTTGCAGCAATTGTTCCGCCTTTTTGACCAGCTCGTCCAATTTTTGCTCAATCTGCAATCGTTTTAAAATATTCAACGTCTTTTCGATGTTCTTGAGAAACTCTTCCTGGGTAAAATTCAACTGCTCCATCGCCTGACGAACCAATTCCTGATCCAGGTTCTGCGCCGACTCGTTCAGCTTTTTCATGACCTCTTTCAATTCATCCGTCATGATCTCGTTCAACAACTTTTGCAGTTCCTGATATTTCTGCAATGTCTCCATGCTCAGCAGATCGTTGCGCTCCATTCGCTCGATCATTTGATCCAACTGCTGCTGAACCTCGTCGAGCGACTGTTCTAACTGTTTCTGCTTGTTCAGAATATCTTCAACCTGCTGCTTCTCCTCCCATTTTAATTCGGGATTCTGCTTGATCTCCTCAACCAGCTTATCAATGTTCTCCTTCAGGTCTTTGCTTTTCTCATATAAGCCCTCAAAACTGTCGTAGGTCTCTTCCTGATCTCGATTCACTTCCGTGAAAATTTCTTCCAGCGTGGGAAACCGAGCCGAAAAGACCAGGCTCCTGGAACTCTTTGGACCCGAGACATAATCATTGTCAAAAATTTCAGCGTAATACCTGACGACATCGCCAGCAAACAGATTAAGCGTGGTTAAATCCCAATTGTAGTCCAGTTGAATCTTTTCTTGATTATAACCCTCGATGGGTAAAGCAAGATATTTGACCGATGTATCGGCAAACGGAATGTCGGTTTTGACAATTCGATAACCCAATCGCAAATCCGAAAAACCGAAATCATCCTCAGCTTCAATGGTAAGAGGCAGCAGCATTTCCTCGGTGATATCGACATCCCTGCCAGGCGAGGTAATCGAAATCGTGGGGTAAATATCAGGGATAATCGACAGCCGATACTCGATGGGATCTCTATTCTCAAAATCAAATACATCGACTAATTGAACGTGATAACTGCCATCCTCGCTTGCCCTGAAACTCCCTTTCGCCCGATTGGCGGTCGTTTCCAGTTTCACTTCTTTTTTATTATTGAAAACAAGTTTCGCAGTTGCCAACTTTTTATTGGAATGTAGATTGATTTCAACCGAAGATCCCTTCAAACAGTTGATATCACCGACATTTTCCTCCAAAAATTTGGAGCTGATTCGGGAATAATTCGGCGGCGTCACCTTGACCTGCAAATAACGAACCAGCGGCAATTCGACGACTGAAATCAGATACTTCGGCGTCGAGACATTTTCCAGCGAAAAATAATATTCCGTCGAATCCTGCAGATGCTCGATCCTGTATTTGAAATAATTATCCTTATCGGGAAAAACCGTATGGGAAAATTCGGCATCGCTGTTCACTTCTTTGAGGTTGAGATTGATTTTTTCAGGAATGCTTCCCGAAACCTTTGCCGTGATCTCAATCGATTCATTTTTCAATTTTTGAACATTGCCTGGCGAAACCGAAATCTGAAAATCAGGCGCTTTGGTGAATTCCATATTGGGATGCAACAGGCGATAACCAGCCTGGTAAAAATTTTGAGAGAACAAAGCGAACAGCAATAAAAACGCAATTCCAGCCAATCCAAAAAGCCTGCCCGATTTTTTCAACACCCTGGTCGAAACAGATTCGGAAAAATCGATATCTTTTACCCGCTCATCAATTTCCAGCAACGCCTGATCCATTAAATCCTGGGAATAGCCATGCACGTTATTAAATTGAATCGGGAAAACCTGAATGGTATTGACCAGCTTATCGCCGATAGCCGAAAAATGATCGCCAATTTTTTGAGCAATCGCCGCATCCGAAGGATAATTTCTTCTGAACAAAATTGAGAAAGCTGGGATTCCAATCCAAAAAACAGTGGCGCCAACAATAATCACGGCTAAAATTAAATCAATAATTTTTCGACCACCAATATTAAAACTAAAAACATGTTCTAAAAAAATAAAGAACAATATTGCCACCGAGTTGATCGCCAAAAAATGAAGCCCGCCACTCAACAAAGCAACGACCTTTTCCTTGTTCCGAGCAGCGTCAATTCTTTTTAATAACGCCTGATATTTATCCTGCAAATTTTCCATCGTTCCTCATCTGATAAAATCTCATTCAAAGAAATAGAGTACTATATTTAACTCAATTTTTGGTCAAACGTTCAGTAGGGACAGAGGCAATTTAATCTGGTAAATGTTGTGCTAAGTTTTAATTTATACTGCCTATATAACCCTGGTACGTAATTGTTTCCAAAATTTTTTGCCGATTCAAATTAATCAATTCTCTTCAAAAAATATACCATAAGCTTATTTCTCTCTTGCCAGAATTATGAATGAAAAAAGCTATATGAGATAGATCCGTTCACTATTGAATTATAAGCTTAATTACCAACAAAATCAAATTTTTTATTGACAATAGGGATGAAATATTGTAAATTAAATTTGCCAGGATTTTTATATTTAGGAGAAAAATAATGCCAACAGTAATAAAAGTTAGTAATGATGTTAAGCTTTTTGAAGCTTATTTTACGAATGGACTCAAAGAGGAAGAAAAAAGGGATAAACTAAATTGAAAGATTATTTATGAAATTTATTCCCGAATCATTGTATTTATTGGTTAAATTTAAACCTTATAAAATTGCCATCCTTTTTGCAGCTATTATTTTAATTCTTATATACGTTATATGTTTTTTTTTCATACTTCCATTCTCTGATACTAGCGCAATTCAAATAGGATATTCAATAATAGCCCAAATTTTGGGTGTATTACTGGGAGCATTGGTCGTTTTAATCATCTTGCTGATTGATCAAAAACAACAATCAGAAAAGCATTTAATAAGCGAATATTATTATTATAAAAATAAAATGTTACAAAACATAGAATTAATAGAGAATGTAAAGAAAGAATTGTATAGATATCTTAAAAGTGGTAATATCAAAATGGAAGAACATTTAGTTTTTCCTGATAGAGAATATTCCAAAAAAAAGTTTAAAGATATTTACATAAACTTGACTTCTTTATTACTTTTTTTAAAACCTGAGATTAGCGACGAACTAATAAAAGAATTTAAAGAATTTAATATTTCTGAAGATGTGCAAGATGAAATTTTATATGTAAAGGGATTATTGCCTGAATATGAATCTCCAATATTTTTTAAGTTAATTGAAGATGGATTAGATATAACTTTTTTGTCTCTTTATTGTTCTAATGAAATTAGTGATTTTGCAATAAAATTTTTCCAAGAATTTAGTCAAAAAGGAATAAGCGATTCTATTAAGATATATGAAAGTTCGAACAATACGTTAAAAAGTAAAATTTTAGCTGTAGATTTATTTTTAATTATTGTGGCAATTTCTGGTTCCGTATTTTCAATTTTTGGACTTACAACTCAATTTACAAAATTACCGTTATTTAAATATTCACTTTATTCAATTATTACTTTATTTTTCCTATCACTTTTTTTCTCTTTATTATTAATGGAAAAGATATTAAGACGAAAATAATTATGTGATATATTTAGAAATGTGTATATAAAACAATAATGAACGGCTAAAAAATTTATTCAAAGAACTCAAGGGAGATATTTCTAATCAGCCATGTTCCGTGCTTTTTAAAAACATTTTCACTCAGATGTTTTGTAGCTCTTGCATCGCTGAAAGCAGTTAGCCGATAAAAGGAATTATATAAAAGATGAAATTATATGTCTATTTAGATGAAACTGATTTTTTGTCAAATAATAACAATTTTATTGGTTGCGGTTTTTTCTATTTATATAATCCAATAAAGGATATTGTAATAAAAGAAGCATTCAAAAATTTAATAAATGATCCAGATATAACTTATGGGGATTTAAAATTAAAAGATACAAAAACTATTAAAAGGGGATTTTTCAATGCTTCTAAAGATAGTAAAAATGCTCATAGCCACCTATGCCGTTCAATCGTTAAATATTTGAGTGGAAATTTTGAATATTTCTATTATAATCCCAAAAATCAAAAAGCTTTAAATAAGTATAAAAAAATTGAAGATATACAAAATCTTACTGTCCAACTTGCTACTATTACTATCTCGAATTTAATATCTCATGAAATAATTTTCACAATTGAAAAAAGAAGTAAATTTAATGAATTTCATTCAAAAACATGGGTAGAACAATTATATAAGTACAAGGAAAAAAATATATATGATTATCCATCTATACCATCGTTGTTTCCCAAAATACAAATGAAAATAGGTGAAAAAAGTGAGAATGGTTTACAGGTAACTGATTTCATATTATGGACAGTGAATAGAAGCAAAATGAATCCTGTTAAATTAGATTGGTTTAATAGATTAAAACTAAAACATAGACATTCATTTATAGAAAATGAAGGTCCATTACAAGGGGGTTCTTATTTTATCAATAATGAAATTAAAACTCCATTTTTCAAATATCCTGAAACTGTACTGCCTATTAAAGAGCAAATTAGTAATGAAGAAGTGATTAATTCATATATTATAATTGAACATATAATAAAAATTATTGAGAAGCAATCTCTACCTAATCATGTTGAACATTTAAAAGATGAATTAATTAATACTGTTAATAAATTATCTAATGAAAATTTATCTTCTTCAACTGAGTTAATTCAAAAGACATGTTCGCTTTTTCTTCGTTTTTTTGATACTTTACCGATATATAAAGATTTTTCAGATAATCAAACTGATAGATGGGCAAGTATTCTTTCAGCAAAAAAAATAGCAGGTCTAATATTAAGGAATGATTTATCACATGGTATAGGCACTTTGGATTATATTACAAGATTTAGAAAAGATATTGTAAAAAATGATTTCACATTGCTCAACTCCATGCAGATTAATTAAATTATATCGGCTAACATAAAAATCAACCTGAATGGAACAGCGATGTACGTAATCGAACGGGTGAAGCGCCACAAAACTTTTCTTTGTATATCACCGTAATGACGCACCCTTAACGAGTTCAGTGCAGGCTCCTTTTTAATCCCATGTGTAGCAATACACGTCTGCCCTACCGATGAAACCGTGCTTTTCTGCAATTTTTGAGATAAGAATATCAGGCAGGTAAATTAGAACAGGTACTGATATTTTTTTCCTACAAAGCAAAGACATCACTCCTATTTGCATATTAATTTACACAATCAGCCGAAAAGGTGAAATATCCTTGCATATAATTATTATTTTATTGAAAAATATAGAAATATTTCTTGATTCATTAAATTAAAAATCGTAAAATAATGGCAAAGAACAATGAATGATAACGCATCAAATCTGAGTCCCGATGAATCATTTCAAGGACAATAAATGGATTAACTTCAATCTTGCCAAAAATGTTGAAAAAAGGCACATCTAATTATTACGATTAAGGAGCAGGAAAATTAACAGATTTATGTCACCCACAACTTAATGCCTAAACCAATGGGGGTAAATTATGAATTTTTTTAAAACTCAAAACTTAAGAATAGTTATTAACCTTTTATTTATTTTTACAATAATCAGTATTACATTTTATAATACTGTGGATGCACAATCGGAAAAAAAGTTAATTGCAAGTGATGGAAAAGAATATGCTTTTTTCGGAAGATCTGTCTCTATAAGTGGTAATTATGCAGTTGTAGGGGCGGCGGAAGATGGTTCTAATGGAAAAGCTTTGGGTTCAGTTTATATTTTTAAATATAATGGTTCAGATTGGATTGAGAACTCAAAATTAATTGCTGACGATAGTGCAGAATATAACGGTTTTGGCTATTCAGTTTCTATTTATGGAGATTTTGTGATTGTTGGTGCCCGATTAGATGATGATATGGGAACGGATGCAGGAGCAGCTTATATTTTTAAGCGAAACGGAGATAATTGGAGTCAAGAAGCAAAGCTTTTTTCTAACGATGTAGAAAATGATGATTGTTTTGGAAATTCTGTTTCCATCAATGGAAATTATGTTATTATTGGTTCATTATTTGATGATGATAATGGATCTAATTCAGGTTCTGCATATATTTTTAAAAGGGACAATAATATTTGGAAACAAGAATATAAACTAACTGCTGTTGATGGTGCAGAAGGAGATTTTTTCGGTTTTTCAGTTTCAATTAGCGGGGACTATGCCGTGGTTGGTGCACATTATGATGACGATAATGGTGAGAGTACAGGATCAGCTTATATTTTTAAGCGTGATGGAATTTATTGGATTCAGGAGTCAAAAATTAGGGCTAATGATCGAGCGACAGGTGATGAATTTGGTAGGTCAGTTTCAATATGTGGCAATCGGGTTGCTGTTGGAGCTCGTTGGGATGACGATAATGGCATCAACTCGGGATCTACTTATATTTTCAAGCAAGATGGTGCTAATTGGATTCAAGAAGCAAAACTTATTGCTAACGATGGAAAAGAAGACGACTATTTTGGAATTTCTGTTTCGATTGAAAATAACTATGTTATTATTGGAGCATGTTATAACAATGACACTGGAATGCCACATTGGAATCATTCTGGTTCGACATATATATTTAAATATGAAAATGATAAATGGAATCAAATGGAAAAGTTAACTGCAAGCGATGCTGCAGCGAATGATATTTTTGGAAATTCTGTTTCTATTAGCAATGGTATCATTATTGTTGGTGCATATGAAGATGATAACATTAAAGGAACGGATGCAGGTTCCGCCTACATATACTATTCAGATAATCCAATTCCTGTAGAGTTGTGTTCATTTATTGCATCGCCCTGTGAGCATGGTGTTAGCTTACAATGGTGTACTCAATCAGAAACAAATAATTATGGTTTTGAAATTGAGCGTTCTATTAATAACGATTGGGAAAAAATTGGATTTGTACGAGGAAAAGGTACAACAAATGTACCTCAAAATTATGATTTTTTTGATACATTTACAGGCCAAATGCTAGCAGATACTTATTATCAATATCGTTTAAAACAAATTGATACAGATGGGACATATAAATACTCAAAAATCGTAAAACTCAAATTAAATTTACCGATAACCGAATATATTCTAAAGAGCTATCCCAATCCATTTAATTCTTACACTAAAATTTGTTTCATCTTGCAAAAATTGACTAATGTTACTCTAAAAATTTACAATAATCTGGGTCAGGAGATTGAGACTCTCTTGAACAACAAATCCATAATAGGCAATTATGAGATAACATGGAATTCAAAAGATAGACCAAGTGGGATATACTTTTGTTATTTTCAGGTTGGACAATTAGTTACTGTACATACACTTATTTTGCTTAAATAGTGTCAAAAAAATTAAGGCAAAAGATGGACAACGTAATAACCATATGCAAGAAAAAAATAAATAACTATAAATATCTCTCAAAAATTATCGCCTGGGAATCCATTAAAATACAATTAAATAAAAACCCAAATTTGTATGACACATACAGAACTAATTCTCCATTAAATATAATCAAAGCAATTTTAAGACACGATATTCCTCTAAATGGATTTTTTAGTTATAAGACGAATTTACGTGCATTAGATTTAGCATTGGGATCTCTTTGGAAAAATCTTGGAAGCAAAGAAATAAAAAATATAAGTAATAAAATCAGCAATCTTTCAAATACTGGATTTTGGGATACAACAATTGAATTGTGGTTAGCTAAAGATTTAATTCAGAGCAAACAAAAATTTTCACTTGATTATCCATTAACAAAAGCTCATAAAGGTTATACTCCTACCAATGCCGATTTAGCTATTCTGAATTTAGAAAATAAGCCTGAATGGCTAATAGATTGTTTATGTCCTACACTGGTTAACAAAAACTGCGAAAAGCTATTGTTGGATGATAGCGACTCTTTCATCCCAGAACCTAATGAAGCTATTAGATGCATAGTTAATATTATTCAAAAGAAATTTAATCTAAAATTTTCAAAATATGTTGATTTATTCCCAAATACAAAGTTTGCGATTGTTATCTCTTTGATAAAATCAGATGATGTATCAGCCCACTTAAGTGACTGGATATTAACTAGAAAACATCCTATTATTATTGATTCAGAAGAACATATATTTCATCCAAAATTATCATTTGCGATTGCTGGAAGATTTGAAGAAATCAAAGATGAAATTTACTTTAATCCCATTATTCAATATAAATCTATTTGAAATTTTCAACATTGCTCCATTGCAAAAGCATCATCGGAAGAAAAAATAAATTCATGCCGTGGTATAAGGCATCGTTGTCTCATCATATTGAACTGTCTTATCGGGACAATCGCTCATTGACTATCTCATCTTAACCCAAACCTAAACGCCACCATCTTTAACAAGCGTGAGTCCCTTCACGTTACCAGAATCGTCTCGATGAAACTTGAGTTGTATCATAAATTTTAACAAAAAACTCAGTCTCGGAACAAGGAAAAATCTCAAACTTAATTCCCCTAGGAACCTGCCCCAAATAGTTGCTCACCCGCTTTCGAAATCGTCAGGATTAAACCTGGTTACAGGTGTTACTCACCAATATAAACGGCAAATTCCAAACTGCAAAACAACAAATTTCAAATAAATTCTAAATTTCAAATCATAAACAAAAAATAGCATCGAAAAAACATGAAATTAATTTTTTTATTGACAATTGGTGTGAAAAATTGTAAATTAAATCTGAAAAAATTATTAATCAAAGAGGTAAGCTATGGAAACTGTTGACTCCCGTGTTGATGAAGTGGCTCAAGAAATCGCCAGTTGGGAAACAAGCCGACAGGAGAATCTGCTCCAAAGGCTCGTTGATTTGAATTATCGCCGTGGTTTAAAGGCGCTATCAAAAAAAATTCAGAAACGGCTGATCGCAGAAGGCAAGATGAAGCAATCGATTGATGAGATTTTTGCTGAATTGGCTCGAACCAGGGAGGAAGTCGCTGCCGATGACTATCTTCGATAAATGGATATCATTCGATACTGCTATCAATATTTTTAATATAACCGAATCGAGCTGATAATTATCAAAATAAGCTTTTTTGTATCTCTTTTTTGGGGTGGAAGGTACCGATGATTAAAAATGGATTTGGTGCGATAAAATGAAATGCTCGAGTTGTACCAAGATACAGGTATAAGTCCTTTGTCATAGCAAAATCATCAAAATACTTTTTCTTGACATCTTCACAAGCTAGTCTTTCATTACCATCCTTGCTTTTTAAACAATTCCAGAATAATTGACAAATCTCCCAATCTTCTATCATTAAAGTACTTTCTCTGTCCTCATCATCAATGAATTTGTACGAAAATTTATATGGTACTTTTTTCACGACTTCAAATGGATTTTCTGATGTTACATACAATCCAAGCTGATTTGCTCTTGCTTTTAATTTAGATAACTTCTCTTTATCCCACTCACGATCAACTGCTTGTATAAGAAAATCTAAGATCTTTTTAGGCTTAAAAACTGCGAGAGAGGTGCATATTTCTTTGTTAGAGGCTTCCTCAATCAATTTTGTGATATTTGTATAAACTTTTTTCAGAACAATTTTCTTTCTTGTTGTCCAATACCCATTATCTGTTCCGATAATCTCACCTAACTGAATTTTTTCGTAGTCTACTGGCTTATAGCTTTCTGGTCTTGGATCCGAGGTATTTCTTTTCAATTCCAGGTGAATCCATTGATATTTCTTATATCTTAATTCATAGTCCAATTTGCGAAATGGAATAGGATAAATTCTGACCCAGCTACCATCTTCTCTGAATCCAACCGTACACACTAATTCATCATATTTACTGGAAAGAGTTGGATATGTTTTTACCGTGATTAATATTTTTTCTAAAGGCATAGTTTAAAGATGAATTATTTTATATTTTCCATTATTTAATTCTATCAATTTATCCGCAACTTGTTTTCTATGACACTGGTTTGGGTTAGCTTCAAAACAAGTCAGTGCAATTCTTTTTTTAAATTGAATCAATTTTTCAATTCTATTTAAAAATGGCTTACTTGATTTAAGTGTTGTATTCCGATATTTTTCAAATAACATATCATAATCTTTTTGTGAATTGAGCGTTTGCCGATGCCTAGATTCAATGCCAAATTCTGGGAAATGAACATATTCTATCCCGACTCCTGAACAAGCATTGTTTAATTGGTTTTTGGAAAATCCGTACTTCATGCTCAGTGGATTTTTTCTTACATCACACAATACCTTAACATTATTGATGAGCAATTTGTTTAAATATTCTTCTAAGCTTAGTCCTTCGTAACCAATTGTAAATAGTATCCTTTTACTTGAATGACTAATCGTATTATGTACATTTTCAAGTTCTTTTTTATCCAGAAAATCACCTGCAATTTTGCTGTTTATGGCATAGAACGGGTAATTTTTATATGTATAACGAATTAAATCATTTGAAGTAAATTTTTCAAATTTGGATTTAATAAAATTTAAATCAAGTTGATCCTGCTTTTTTAATTGACCACAGTAATCTTTTTCATCATTTTTAACCCAGGATCCTTCAAAGTTATTATTTTCACTTTCTTCCTTAATAAATCCAAATTTTTTCATTACCATTATATCAAAATACGATTGAAAAGAAAAACACCCATATTTATACGGCACAAATTTAAAAGCTGGTTTTTCCTGGTATGTAGTGAAGAGGAAAAGCAATTTTTGAAAGTCGATTTTTTTCAATCTTCCCTCAAAAACCTGCAGCAGAGCTAATATGACTTTTCTTCTATAGTACATTTCTAATTTCAAATAAAAGTTTGAAATAATGTATCATAAAATAATAACAAAGTCAAGCAAAAACATAGTAAATTTTTTCTATGCATTGGGTACTATCTTTCATTGACTATCTCATCTTAATCCAATCCGAAACGCCACCATCTTTAACAAGCGTGAGTCACTTCACGCTACCTGAATCGTCTCGATTAAATCTGAGCTGCATATTATAAATTTTTAACAAAAAACTCCCTCTCGGAAAAAAGAAAAATCTCAAACTTCATTCCCCTTGGAACCTGTCCGAATAGTTGATCACCCTCTTTCGATATTGTCAGGATTAAACCTGGTTCCTGTTGATACTCACCAACATATTTTGCCAGCGGCGCAGCAGGAAGGATTATTTCTTGATAGATCTTGGCGGCATAGTTCCGTAATGGCTTAATATCCTGAATTGTGAATTATATTAATTACCCAATTACCAATTTCATTACCCAATCACCTAATCCCCCAAAAGAGCATACACAACAATATTCACCCCCATCCGCAATGCCTTCAGCCGCACCTCCTCGGGATCTTTATGCACATCAGGATCAGCCCAGCCGTCAGAAATGTTGGTATTAAAAGTATAATAGACCATCATCCTTCCCTCATGAAAAATGCCATACGCATGGGGGGGGCCACCATCATGCTCATGAATCTTGGGAACGCCATTATCAAAATTAAAATGGCAATGATAAATCGGATGATTGAACGGTAACTCGACCAACTCTTTATCAGGAAAAACCTTCTTCATCATCGCACGAAAATATTTGTCCATACCATAATCATCATCAGCATAAAGAAATCCACCATTCAAAAGATATTTTCTCAATCGTGCGCACTCTTCATCTGAAAATGCGATCTTGCCATGACCTGTCATAAAAATAACAGGATAGGAAAAAAACTCCTGATCCATGATCTCGCCTTTTTTCTCATCGTCAGCCGTCTGGATCATGGTTTCTTGCTTCAAAAAATTCAGCAAATTCGGTATGGCAGATGGATCGTTGTACCAATCTCCGCCACCCTGATATTTGAGTCGGGCAATAGTAAATAGGCTCTTCTTTGAGCTTTGCTGGCTGTAAAGATTCAATGATGAAATCAACAACATCATCAAAAATAGTTGTATTGTTTTTTTCATGATTTTAGATGAAAGAAATTTTAATTTTTTTCCAATCTGTCATAGGCGGAAAACAACCCAACTGATATTAATTAAAAAGCTTTATCATCCGTTGGGTTGTTTCTATCAGTTGTGAATATGACTTTTTAGTTATTAAATGAGGTCAAGAAATTATCTGTTCCTATTTATAATTTACAAATTCGTAAAGCCATCCATATAAACAAATCAGCCCTTTGGAAAATCCAAAGGGCTAATCTAGAATCCACAATATATTCTTCAGTCTCAAAATCTTATGTGTTCATGCGGAATGATAAATAGTGCCACCGTGATGATTGTCCCAATAATAACCAGCGAAGCAAAAATTCGATCCGTAACGAGATTTTTTTCCTCTTTTTTGAAGATAGAATTTTTCATCATAAATAAGGCTGCGAGCCAATAAATGAACATGATAAAAGCTGTGGTATGAGTGAAATTGCTGCCAAATGGCCAACCATCCCATAAGCTGCCGTAAACCTGGTATTCAATTATCATTCCAATTGGAAAAATACCAATGATGAAAAACAAAAATGCAATTACAGCAAACCAGAGTGCTTTAGAAATTGGATAACCAGATTTTATATGTTTAAATGCAAAATAAGCAGCAATGATAAACAAAACTATTGAGACAATAGTCAAAACAATATGAACGATCCAGAGAAATTTATTGTACTCCCCTTTGAAAACCAGTGTATAAAACCCGCCCTCTTCTGCATTATCTGGAAAGAAAATTTTTGAGCCTGTTGTTGTCGTAACTTCTAAGTAATAATTAGCTACTGTTCCCTTAGTTTGATTCGGGATATCACAAACATAAAGATTATCCCCTTTCAGATCTAAATCTCTATAGTTTGGCATATCATTAATTTGAAAATGTAACCTTGCACTCGGCTGCCCAATGTTGGATTCAATATAAACCTCAAAATGTGCATCGCCTGTTCCACGATGCTCTTTAATTGGATTAAATTTAACCTTCGTTTCTAACTTCTCAACTCGTTTTTCTTTTTCAACTTTTTGACAAGTTACAGAAAGTAATAAAGAAAAAATTATTATTACATTAACGGAGAAAGTTTTGAAAGACATAAAACCTCCCTTTTCTCTCTTTTAATAAAATGAATGAAATTAGTTGACTATTTTAGCTTAATCTAATATATCTCTTTTTAAATTATTGTCAAGTACCTTTTAAATTAAAATGGTTGTAGCTAGGTCTAACCATAAGTACCTATTATTTTTTTTATTTTGTCTTAATTTCTACATAAACATTTTTTTTAATTTCTTCCAACCATTTTTGAAATTCTTTTTGTCGTTTCATATTCAAAGCAAATGCCTCAATTCTCTCCCAATCTTTTTCGAGAGAAATTGGTCTCGGTTCTTGTTTGCTATTTAATTTCAAAATATGCCAGCCAAATTTTGTTTTAAATGGTTGTGAGATTTCCCCTGGTTTTATGGTATCAATAACCGCTCGAAATTCTTGTTCCTGCAAGTTCTCTGTTTCGAAAAGACCCAGGTGCCCGCCCTGTTCCCTTGTCGTCTCATCATCAGAATACTGTTTGGCAATCGTCTTGAAATCCTTTTCTGGATCATCAAGTAAAGCCCTGATTTCTTTAGCTTTTTTCTCGGTATCGTCTTCATCAACATCAGTTGGTTCTAAACGAATTAATAAATGCCGAACGTTGATTTTATCGCCTTTTCGCTCAATACATTGAATAATATGAAAACCGAATCTTGATTTAACAACATCTGAAATATCCCCTGGTTCTAATAAAAAAGCAACCTCTTCAAATTCAGGCACAAAATCTCCCCGTTGCATAAATCCAATTTCTCCCCCCCTCGAAGCACTTCCAGGATCTTCAGAAAATTGTTGGCACAAATCCTCAAAATTTTCTCCGTTTTTCACTCGTTGAAGTAGGGTTTCAATTTTTTCTTTTGCACTCTTTTCGGACTCCTCTCCAGGTTTAACTTCCAACAAAACATGACTTATATCAACAGTTTCTTTTAATTCTGGAAGGCTATCTTTCATCGTATTATAGAATTCTTCAACCTCTCTTCGAGTTATTTTTATCTGACTGAATTTAGTTTGTTGAAGTTTCTCTACTTTAAGATTTTTCCGAACATCATCCTTAAAATTTCTCTTAAGTTTCTTAATGGACATGCCCACCTGTTCTTCCAATTTCTCTTCTGAACCCACCTGCTGGATCATTCTATTGACTTGTTCTTCAAGAACACTTTCAACCTGTCGCTCTTCGACTTCTATACTATCTTCTTCTGCTTTTGCCAGCAAAATTTTTTGATTTATTAGATTTTGTAAAGTTTCTCTTTGTAATTGCTCAAATCTTTCTGATTCTCTACGTGGATCAATACGAAATTGAAATGCAATGTTTAGCGCATATTGAGTTAATTCTGATTGGAGAATAATTTCATCTTCAACAACTGCAACAATTTTATCAATGACCTGTTGTTGCGCAAACAGCTGATTAGATAGCAATAATAATAAACTAAAAAATATTATCTTTCGCATCGCTTATCCTCCAAATTTACTTTGAATTAACTACAATTTGATTTTCTTGTTGATAGGTTGTATCTTTATAAATCTCTTTTAACAACTCAATATTCCTTTTCACATCAGTTTTATTTCTCAATTCTATAATTTTATCTCGATATCTTACATTTCTTTTAATTGATTGAAGCCGAGCAATAATTTGATCTTTTACCTCTTCAAATTCCCGATGGCTACCTTTCTTCTTACGATCTATAATCTTAAATATGTGATAACCAAATTCCGATTGCAATGGTCCGGTAAGCGATCCAACGCGATAACTAAACACTTTTATTGATACTTCAGGAACGATATCTTCTTTCCGAAAGTAGCCTAAATCTATACGATGATTTTCAATGTAATCATTCGATACTTCACGAGCGACTGCTTCAAAATCTTCACCATTTCTAATCCTTCTGTAAACATTACTCGCCTCCTCAGATGTCGATACCAAAATGTGAAGTGCTCTTATTTCATCTTCTTCAAGCAAATAAGTATCCTTATTTTCATTATAATATTCCAGAGCTTCCGTTTCAGTAACCTCTATGTCATCTGAAAGATATCTATCGAGGTAATTTCGTACCAGCAATTCTCGTTTCGCGATTTCTAATTCGGCTAAAACATTTTCATGTTTATCCATACCTAACCGCAAAGCTTCGCGATAAATAAGTTCCATTTCAATCCATTGTTGAATATAATTACTGACTTGCTCTTGTGAAATTTTCGATTGAATTGAAGAAGGGATTGAATTATTCAGTTGTTTTAACGTTAAAGTACCTTCTCCAACAGCAACAATAACATTTTCATCTTCATTTTCAGATGAACTACACTTTAAAAACAATACTAAAATAACTCCAAGAATGAATATCCGTCTCATCATAAATACCCTCATTTCGAGTATATTTTGCTATCTCCCTTAGGAACGATTTAATATTATCCAATTCCAAATCAAAAAATTATAATTTCTTGTTAATATAAAAATTTAATCCATAAAAAAATTATCAAGCAAATTTATTCAACTGCAATAAGATTCTGTTCGGTATAATTCTGAAATGATTTTTTTAAATTTTGCTCATATACAATATGATTAATCCGATTGCGCAATTCATCAATCCACTCCTTTTCTCTATTTTCATAAGTCATTCGTCGAATTTTTGCCGAGACGATATTTTTCACTTCCTCAAATGTTTTCAACATTGGTTCTTTTATACTTAATACCTTAACTATATAAAATCCTCTTCCAATTTTAATCGGATCGGTAACTTCACCTAATTTAATTTGGAAAGAAGGTTTCCCAATTCCAGCTCGACCTTCAGTTATTTCCAATTTACCATCATTTTTTTCTATCGATTCATTTTCATTATATCTACGAAATAATTTTTTAAACTCTTCACCTCTCCGAGCTCGTTTAACTATATTATCCGCCAATTTTTCATCTGTAACATAAATGTGTTGTACTTCTCTTTTTTCTGGATGTTTATAATCTTCTCGATGTTCTTCAAAAAAATTCTTTATATCATTATCTGAAATTTCCACTTTTTCATTAACTTGAATTCTTTGAATATCATTAATCATAATATTTTCTTTAAAACTCTTAATTTGATTTTTGATGGTCTTATCAGTTTTAATATGTTTAGCTTTAGCTTCTTGCTCAAGTAAATAGATTGGTACTATACGACCATTAATGAAATCTTGAACCTCTGATTTCTTTCTAAATCTGGGACGTCGATGCCGGGGATATTTTTTCAACTCTTCAATTAAATTGTCTACGGTCAAATTACCATTTTGAAAAGTGGCAACAACCAGGTTTTTTTGATTTTCAGTAAAATTATCTAATTGATCCTTTTTCTCTTTAGTAGCATTGCCAGTGCCTTCTTTCTTAATATCCAAGGAATCTACCCTCGGTGATAATAACTGTTGGGTAAATAAATCAATCGCATCATCATTGAATTTGAGTTTATATTTTTTTCTTAAATTATCCAAATATTTATAATATGCATCTGTGATTTCTTTATTTCGAATCGAATAAATTTGTCTCCGAATTCTTTCTCGTTGCTGTTCAAAAGGTGGACTAGGATACTTTTTAATATGCACGACTTTTATAATATAATAGCCATTTTGAGTTTCAATAGGATCTGAAATTTCATTTTCTTTCATCGCGAAAGCCGCTACATAAACCGGATTTCCATGAGATTGGGGTCCCCATTTCAAGTAACCTTTATCACCACCTTTCTTTGCCGTATTAATATCATCAGAAACATCTGCTGCCAGCTTAGCAAAGTCTTCTTTTGCTTTTATTTTTTGTATAATCTCCTTTGCTCGATTAAAAGCTCTTTCTTTCTGTTCAGGAATGTTGGGATCAAATTTTACCAATATCTGTCTTATCTTTATCTCTTTATTGGCTTTTTCATAAAAATCCCTTAACTCTGATTCAGGTATAATTTTCTGAATAACTTCACGTTCAATTAATCTATTAAACATAAATCCACGTGAACTTTCTTGTATTTGATTAATTGTTTTCTCATTCTTATCCAATTTATGTTGATATGCATCTATGATCTTTAATTGTTTGTCAATCATTCCCTCTAAGAATTTCTTTTTCTCTTCCAAGTTTGATTTTTTAATCATTTCTGCATTTTTTCCCCTGGCAAATTCTCTTTCAAACTCTTTTAATGTAATTTTTCTACCACCGACGCGAGCCACCAAAAATGAATCTTCCTGGGAACAATTGCTTAATAAAACTATTGATGAAAGAATGAAAATAAGAAAAGATTTGTAAACAGTTGAATTTTTCATTTTTCCTCCCAGTTAGGTTGGATAACCTTATCTATACATAAATTAGTTGATAAAAATATTGAAAGATAAGCTTTAATAATATATGCAATTAAATTAGACTAATCAAGAAATTTTTGCTGTACTCAACTGGATCGGATTCATGGTCCGGAATATCAACCTGAATACTTAATCCATCTTTACCTTCTTGAACAAAATGAAAAGCTCCTTTTGCTTTTTGCATTATTGAACAAACTTTATTTTCTAGAAGTTCCCGCTTATCCAACGATGTGATATCTTTTGAAAAATATGAAATTAAATTATGGTCTAAGACTTTAATTAATCTAATTTCCAATAGGCTACCAATGACTTTAAGTTCGACTAAATTAAATAAATTAACAGCAGGTTGTGGTAATTTACCAAATCTATCCATTACCTCTTCTTTAATCTGATCAATTGCATTCAAATCCTTTACATTTGCTAGGCGGCGATAAATATCAACCTTTAGCTCTGGCTGCTCGATATAATCATCGGGCAGGTATGCATCTTGATGTATCTCGACCTTTGTTTCTTCTTTTAGAGAAATATCAGATAATGATTTGCCCTCTCGCTCAAATTTCAATTCTTGAACAGCTTCTTCGATAATTTTTATGTACATTTCATAACCCAAAGCCACAATATGCCCGCTTTGTTCTGCACCAAAAATATTGCCGGCGCCCCTAATTTCAAGGTCTCGCATCGCAATGTTAAAACCCGAACCTAAATCTGCAAATTCTTCGATTATTTGCAATCGTTTCAAAGCACTTTTGTTCAGCAGATGAAATGGAGGAACAAGTAAATAGGCGTAGGCTCGCTGGGTGGAACGTCCCACTCTACCGCGAAGTTGATACAGTTGAGAAAGACCAAAACGATCGGCTCGATTAACAATTAGCGTATTGACATTTGGAATATCTAATCCAGATTCAATGATCATGGTTGATACCAGGCAATGAAATTTTTTCGTGGCAAAATTCCACATCACCTTTTCCAGTTGACGCTCATCCATCTGTCCATGTGCAATAGCAAAAGTCACTTCCGGAACAAGGCTACGTAGCAGATTCGCCACCGCATCAATCGTATGAACTCGATTATGAACAAAAAATACCTGTCCCCCTCTTTCTATCTCGTTCAGGATAGCCAATCGAATTAACTTTTTATCGAAAGGGACTATCTCGGTGTGAATCGGAAGGCGATCCCGTGGGGGCGTTGCAAAC
>Ga0209636_10002326_pt1 | contig 19359 bp, 16 predicted proteins | sample DeeMarSWOR152_54_FD_187464 | JGI IMG/M metagenome (GOLD analysis project Ga0209636, IMG submission 187464) | Marine sediment microbial communities from White Oak River estuary, North Carolina - WOR-1-52-54 (SPAdes) (version 2) | ecosystem: Environmental > Aquatic > Marine > Intertidal zone >... | reverse complement strand
CCCCTTCCCTCTCCACTTCGAACGGATCGTCAATAGCGAGAATGGCCTGGGGGTTCAGGTAGTCGAAAAGGGAGGCAGAGGCCTGATCATCGCCGTCCTCCATGGTCTCCTTGGCGGGAAGGATCGAGGCGCCCTCGTGGTGTCGGCGGGACCTTTGGGTCTCCGCCTCAAACGCCCTGATTGACTCGATCCGGTCGCCGAAGAACTCGATCCTCAAGGGATCCCGGTATGAGGGGGAAAAGAGGTCGATAATTCCCCCTCGAACGCTAAATTCCCCCTTTTCCTCCACCACTGAAACCCGAGTATATCCTCCTCGAATTAACCGTTGGATGAATTCCTCCCTATTCACCTCCTCGCCCGTATTCAGATCGGTGGTCAGTTTCTCGAGGGTACGGCGGGTCATGGTTCTCTGCATGAGGGCTTGAATGGACGTGACGACAAGGGTTTCCCTTGCGCGTGCCATTTGGGAGAGGGTTCTCACCCTCTGGCCCACGATCTCCTGATGGGAGGGTATCTCATCGTAGGGAGTGGTCTCCCATGGAGGGAAGGTAAGGATCTCCTTTTCGGGCGGGGTGAAGAAACGCAGCGCCAAAAAAAAGGCCTCGGCATCGGCGGGCCGAGGGGAAATGACGAACAGGGGAAGCCCGGATGCCAGCGCTAAAAGGGAAAGTATGAGGGCCTTGGAAGATCCCTTCAACCCGACCAGGTGGGCCTCCGGGGAGCCCTTCTTCGCCCACTGGATGAGTGGGGAGAGGGGAAACCCTTCCCCCGGGCCGTCTAGCATCTCTGGCCTTGCTGCAAACATCATCAAACCGCGCTCCAAGATGTAAGGGTAAACTAAAAGGGAATCCGCGTCAATGGCAATCCCTCTGAGTTTCCCGACTTTCCACACCCGATTCCTGGGTGGCGGTGATTCTAGTGGGAAGATCAAGGGATTGTTGCAGGGCAAAGAGGGGATAAAGGAGATACCGAGGATGCAACGGTATGTGACGTGGAAGAGTTCTTTAACGAGGAGAGCATGCGGATTGAGAGGTCAAGGTACGGGGCGGTGCATACGGCTTATGCTGAATATGGTTATGCTTTGAAGGAGATTGTTGAATACCTGGGGGTTCACTATGCTCCGATGGGCCGTGCCCTCAGGCGGATGGAAAGGCAACGGTAGAATGTTGTAGTGCAAGATCTGCCCCCACGCATGCTACTGGGCGACATTGCTCCTGGGGAGAAGGTCAACGTTTCTTGAACAATTCGTCCCAGGCTTTCTTGGCCTTGGCAACCTCATCCGCCCTCTCTTGGCCAGGCTCCGAATCCTTGAAGGTGAAGAAGTCGCAGAAGTTGGCCTTTTCACGGTCCGGGACGTACTCGCTCTGGGGTTCGCGGCAGTGATTATGGGCATGGGGGTCGTAGAGAGCGCAGTTGCGGCACGCATGGAGGTAGCTCCCGCAGTGGGGGCAGGTAGCGCTTCTCATAACCCGATCGCCCGTGTCAACCTCCTTTCCACAACGGTGGCACGCTTTCACGGTTTCCTCCTCACAAGTATCTCTCAAACCACTCCAGGGTCATGTCGATGGCCTTTTGGCGGTGTGGGGGGTGGGTGAGCCTGTGGTCAGCCCCCTGGATAATCTCCATTTTCTTCGGGTAATTGAGCTGCTCGTATATCATCCCGGCGTGCTCCACGGGAACGAGTTCGTCTCGATCCCCGTGAATCACCAGGCAGTTGGCCACTCTGCCCAGGGCGGGGTTGAGGTCATGGGCTGGTAGGTCGTGGAAGAATTCTTCCCCCAGGGATACCATCTCTCCCTCGCCCCGCCTCTCCTTGAGGCCAGCGAGGGTAAAAGGGGTTGCCCACGTAACCACCGCCCGGATTTCCTTCCTCGCCGCCTCGATGAGGGAGATGTAGCCCCCCAGGCTGCTTCCCATGAGCCCGATCCGCGGACCGATCCGAGGATATGACCTCGCAAATCGGATGGCCATGTCCAGATCCATCAACCTGCCCGATACCGTGGTCTCCGAGACCTTTCCCTCGCTTTCCCCGAACCCCCTGAAGTCGAACCTGAGCAACGATATTCCGTTTCGGGCACATCGGTCCCCGAGGGCGATATACTTCTCGCCCTCCTTACTGCTGAACAGGCCATGGGAGGCAATCACGCAGGGAGGCCGTTCCGCATCCGGCAGATGAATCGTCCCTGCGATCCTTTGTCCGTAGCTGGAGAAGGAGACCTTTTCGACCTTCATCATATGAGTTCCCCGGTGTTACCGTGCTGCGCCAATTCGGTGCTGCGATGTTGCTGTGCCGCGGTGTTCCGGTTGGTGATAGATTCCCGCTGAAAGCTCGTTCTTCCAGTTTCGGGAGATGTCCACCAGGCACCATCCTCGGCGTTATTCGTCCCGGCTCAGTGAGCCATCTTCCAGGATGCGACGAATATAGGGCCGCGTGGAAATGCGGGAGAGATCGAACTGCCTCAACGCCCGAACCAAGAGATCGATTCTCTCCCTGGAAGGGGTTCTCCTGTCCATGATGATCACATTCCTACCCCGGAGCTTGCACAACCCTCCCCTGACTCTTACATCCGTTCCCATCAAATCATCGTATCTGATCGAAATGGAGAACTTTTCCGCGATCTCCTCCAGCTCTTGTAGTAGCCGATTCTCCTCCATCAGCGATATGGTATCCTTTCCCACGGGGATGTTTCAATGGGATATTTCGGCCTCCCTTAAGGCCTTACGATATTCCCCTTGCAGGTAATCCTTGTCTATTCCATGATCGATGAAGTCCCACGGGAGGATTTCATCCACGTTGAACTCCCGGTAAACGTAGAAATCGGGGTTGAGGTTTATCCCCTTGAAGACCCTCTGCCAGTTGCCTCCATTGTGATGGGCGGCCAACAGGATCCTTCCTACCCTCCTGTCGCCCCGGGAGAGAAGCGTCTGAATGTATCCCCATTTGGGGAGATCGTGGATCACTTGGACGTTTCCCTCCCCGCGCAGTTCATTCTTTATAACCCTCAGCTTGCGCCTCAGCGAACCGATCTCCTCATAGGGTGCCCATTGGAAGGGGGTTGAGGGTTTGGGGATGAAGGGGGCGATGCTGAGGGTGATTCGTCCCAGCCGTTTTCGATCTCGCCCGGCCTTCAGGAAGATGTGCTTAATGCGCTTAGTGAGCCCAACGATCTCATCGATGTCCCGGTCGGTTTCCGTAGGGAGGCCGACCATGAAGTAGAGGCGAAGATTGGGAATACCGGCCTTGAAGATGATCTCCGCGGCACGAAGCAGATCCGCCTCCAGGAGGTCCTTTTTAATCACCCTCCTGAGCCGCTCCGAGCCTGCCTCCGGGGCAAGTGAAATGGTCTTATGTCCGCTCGCCTCGAGGTATGTGACGAGATCTTCCGATATGGAATCCGCCCTGAGGGAGGCAACCGAGAGGGTTCCCTTGGAGTCGAGCACCGATTGGCAGATCTCCCCCAGGAGGGGATGATCCGAAACCGCTGAGCCCACCAGCCCGATCCGCCTCTCGTGGACGAGCCCCTCCTGGATGTCCTGTTTGAGTCCTTCGAGGGTCCTATTCCGAAAAGGGCGATATATGAAGCATCCGGCGCAGAAGCGACATCCCCTGGGGCACCCCCGATTCACCTCGACCAGGGCCATATCGTTGAACTGGGTGTGAGGGGTGAACAGGGCCGAGGTGGTATGGGCCCGGTTGATATTCCGTAACCACCTCCTCTCAATCCGCCTGGGGTAGTTGCCCTTTGGGGTGAAGCTCTTGATGGGGCCCTCCCCGAAATAGTGGACACGATAGAATTGGGGGACGTAAACGCCCGTGATGGCAGCCGCCCTCTCCAAGAACTCCAGTCGACTCTTCCCCTGGGATCTGGCCCCCTTGAAGCACTCGAGGAACTCCGGGAGAAGCTCCTCGCCCTCACCAATGAGAAAGAGGTGGAAGAATTCGGAGAGGGGCTCCGGGTTGAGGAGAATAGCTGCCCCTCCCGCGATGACCAAGGGGTGGGATTCGTTTCTGTTCACCCGCAGCAGGGGGACTTTGGCCAACTCCAACATAGCCAGGATGTTGGGATAGTCGTTTTCGAAAGGGATGGAGAAGGCCAGGATATCGAACTCATAGAGAGGCCTTTGGGACTCCAGGGAGAAGAGGGCCATCTCCGCCTTTCTATATTCAGGGAGGTCCTCCTTGTCGGGGAGAAAGGCCCTCTCGCAGAGGATGTCCTGCCCTCGGTTCAATAGGCGGTAGAGGGTTTGAACCCCCAAGTTGGACATGCCGGTGTAGTACCGATTTGGGAAGGCCAGGCAGAGAGAGGTCTTCCCACCCCACTCCTTTCGGATGGTTCCTCGTTCCTCGGAGAGGCGTTTTTTCGTCCTCTCGATGAGCTTCCAAGACATGGTCGTCCTGGGGAGGGGGGTTAGTCAGCCTGCTTTCTCAAGAAGGTCGGGATGTCATAGTCCTCCTCGTCCATAGAGGAGAGCTCATCAACTGGCTCGGGCCTCGCCTCCTGCGACTTTTCCCTCTCCCTCCTCAAATAGGTAGGTACGTCGAGGTTATCCCTGATCGAGAAGGAGATGGGGGACACTTTTTTCAGGTGGGGAAGCATTCGTTCCTCCATCCTGCCGAAACCGGTGGCAATGACGGTCACCCGTACCTCTTCTTCCATACCTTCGTCGATGACCGCTCCAAATATGATATTGGCATCCTCATGGGCCTCCTTCTGTATCAGCACCGACGCCTCGTTGACCTCGTTGAGGGTCATGGACGAGCTCCCCGTGACGTTGATGAGGAGCCCCTTGGCCCCCTCGATGGAGATGTCCTCCAGAAGTGGGCTGGAAATGGCCTTCTGCGCTGCCTCCACCGCCCTGTTATCACCCGAAGCTGCGCCAGTTCCCATTAACGCCATCCCCATCTCCGCCATAATGGTCTTCACGTCGGCAAAATCGAGGTTGATGAGGCCGTGAAACGCGATCAGGTCGGATATGCCTTTGGCCGCATGGAGCAATACCTCGTCGGCCCTCTTGAAGGCCTCCAACAATGACATGCTCTTTCCGCTAATGCTCAGGAGCCTCTGGTTGGGTATGGTTATCAAGGTATCGGAGGTCATCCGCAGGTTGATGAGCCCTTCCTCGGCCTGTTTCATTCGCTTCTTGCCCTCGAAGAGGAAGGGTTTGGTCACGATGGCCACGGTGAGGGCGTCCATTTCCTTCGCCACCTCAGCGACGATGGGAGCCCCTCCGGTTCCGGTACCACCTCCCAAGCCCGCGGTAATGAAGATCATGTCCGCCCCCCCCAGGGAATCCCTGATCATGTCGATGTCCTCCAGCGCTGCCTTTCTCCCGATCTCGGGGTTGGCGCCAGCCCCCAATCCCTTGGTGATCTTGGCCCCCAGCTGAAGCTTAATGGGCGCCTTGCTGGCCGCTAAGGCTTGGGCGTCGGTATTGGCCGCGATGAACTCGACAGCCGTAAGGCCCGAAGCGATCATGTTATTGATGGCATTACACCCACCTCCGCCAATACCGATGGCCTTGACTTTAGCCGCCATGTTCCTGTTCTCATCGAATTCGATCATCTCACCCCTCCCAATAGGTGGTTTGCGTTAAAAGAATTCGCCGAACCAATCCCTCATGCGCCGATTTACCTTGGCGAAGATATTGGGCTCGCCTATTCGGAATCGCCTCTTGGCCCGATTCCTGCTTCCATACATGACCAATCCCACTCCCGTTGCGAAGATGGGGCTATTGACCAGGTCCACCAGACCGCTTATGCCCATGGGAAGCCCCCTTCTCACCGGAAGGTTGAAAATCTGTTCGGCAATCTCGGGCATCCCTTCCATGATGGCCGTTCCCCCGGTCAGGACGATCCCCGAACCGATGAGGTTTGCGTACCCGGATCTGGTGATCTCCCCTTGGACCAGCGTCAAGATTTCCTCCACACGGGGCTCGATGATCTCCGCCAGGGTCTGCCGGGAGAGGGTCCGGGCCTTTCTTCCCCCGACGCTGGGAACCTCTATCATCTCCTCCTTCTTCACCATGGGGACCAGGGCACATCCGTACCTCTTCTTTAACTTCTCCGCCTCCTCCGCTGGGGTCCGTAAGCCAAGGGAGATGTCGCTGGTGATGTGATTTCCCGCCAACGAGAGGACCGACGTGTGTTTGATGCTTCCGTTAGAGAAGATCACGAGGTCCGTGGTCCCACCCCCAATGTCCACGACGCCGGCACCAAGCTCCTTCTCCTCCGGGCTCAGTACTGCCTCGCTGCACCCCAGTTGTTCCAGGACGATATCATTTACGTGGAGGCCGGCGCGATTGGCACAGCGGATAATGTTCTGGGCCGAGGTGACCGCACCCGTGACGATGTGTACTTTGCCCTCCAAACGAACCCCGCACATACCAACGGGATCCCTGATTCCATCCTGATCGTCGACGATATATTCCTGGGGGAGCACGTGGATAACCTCCCGATCCATGGGGATGTTGATGGCGCTCGCGGCATCGATGACTCGTTTTAAATCGTGGTCGGTAATCTCGCGGTTCTTCACGGCAATTACCCCATGGCTGTTGATGCCTCGAATGTGTCCCCCCGCTATCCCGGCGAAAACGGAATCGATCTGACACCCCGCCATGAGCTCGGCCTCCTCCACCGCCCTTCTTATGGACTGTACCGTCCCCTCAATGTTCACCACCACTCCCTTTCTGAGGCCCCTTGAGGGATGGGATCCGATCCCTATGATGTTGACCAATCCGTTTTGCACCTCCCCCACGATGGCGCAGATCTTGGTGGTTCCGATATCCAACCCCACCAAAAGATTATTCTCCTTTCCCGCCATTTCTCTCACCTCCCTTCCCTATGAGTTTTCGATGATTCCCTTTGGGTGAAACGTCAGCGTGTCCCTCATCCTCACGATAACCCTCTTCTCATAATTACAATCGATGTATGCGGGCTTGAGGGGTTGTTGGCGAAGGTGTCTCCAGACCTTGACCAACCTTCTCCACTTCACCTCGTAGCCCTCGAAGCCCAGTTTGATTGCCACCGCCCCGTCGTCGGTATAGATGGTTATCCCCGAGGCCTTATCCAAGTAAATTTCGGAGATGTCCTCTTGGGAAAGGACATCTGCTCGGTGGAGCAATCCCGTCACCCTCAATGCCCTGGAGACTAATTTCCACGCTTGCTGGGGTTGGGTCTTGAAATCATCCCGATGAAGGCCCGTGAGAATCGGATACTCGATTTTAAGGCCCTTGGGTAACCTGGCAAATATGACCCCCTGGGCATCGATGTAGTAGAGCTGGTCCAGGAGGATGACGGCCGCTGGGTGCCTCTCGGTGACCTTAATGGAGATCCTATCGGGGAAGATCCGCCTGATCTCCGCTCGCTCTATCCAGGGGTTGGTCTCCACCCTGCTTCTCAATGCGGCGAGGTTTACGCTGAGGATGTTCGGCCTCCGGTCCAATTGGGTCATGGATAGAACGTCCCTCTCGGAGATCCTCCGGCAACCCTCAATGACGACTTCGCGGATGGCCAGCAGGGGGGAATCCGTCATGTAGCCATAAACGATGTGGCAGGTGAAGGCCGAAAGGACGATGGCCAATAGCAGTATGATGGCCTTACACAGTCCCTTGAGAAGACGAGTTAGCGCCTCAACCATCCCTTTCCCCCCGTCGAACTTCGGTCTTCAAGGAAGCTCCCCTGAGAATCCCCTCGGAGGTCAGCCGCTGGGCAATGTCATACCCCACATCGATGGGACAAACGTTGTAGCCCCTCTGGATGAGGGCCTTTGTAATAGCCTCCCCCGTCCTCAGGGAGATCCTCCTTTCCGCCGAGACCCCTCCCATGAGCACGCCTATCCGCCCTTGGTCCCTTAATCCTTTCATCCCTCTCCAATAATGGTAACCTCGGGGGCGAGCCGGATCCCCCGCTTCTCATATACCTGGTCCCGAATGAAGGCCATTAAGGCCAGAACCTCCGAAGCGGTGGCATCTCCCTCGTTGACGATGAAATTTCCATGTTTCTCCGAGATCCGGGCATCTCCAATACGGTAGCCCTTGAGGCCCAGCTCATCGATCAACTGGCCTGCCGGCGTTCCCTCTGGATTTCTAAAGATGGAGCCGGCTGTTGGCACATTCCAAGGCTGAGATTGAGCTCTGAGCCTTTGAAGGTGCTTGAGCTTGGCCGCGATCTCCTCTCCCTTCGCCTCCACCACCTCCACGATGCCCCTCAATATGACGGAGCCCTCGGGGAGGATCAGATGTCGGTAATCAAATCTCAGCTCCTCCTCCTGCTTGAGCGTCACGTCGCCTGCTGGTCCCATCAGTGCGATGGATCTGGTCACATCCCTCATTTCCGAACCGAAGGCCCCGGCGTTCATGGCCAGGGCACCCCCCACGGTGCCGGGGATTCCGATAAAGGCCTCAAGCCCTGAGAGGCTCCTTTCCCTGGTGAATCGGACCAGGCTCTTCAGGCTTACCCCGGCCTCGGCGGAGATCAGCACCTCCCGGTCCCTTCGGCCGAGGATGGTCACCCTTCTGAATCCCCTGCAAAGACTGATGACGACGCCTCGAAGTCCCCCGTCCCTGACGATCACATTGGTTCCCTTGCCGAGGATGTAGTAGGGAATGGCCCTCTCCCTGGCAAATCGGAATATCTCCCGGAGGTCGTGCTCGTCTCGGGGAAAGGCGAGGACATCGGCATTTCCCCCTACCCTCAACGAGGTATGCTTTGCCATGGAAACGTCGAAGGAAACCCTTCCCTTGATAAGCGATTTCAATTCCCCTTTGATTGGGCCCAGATCCATGAGACCATCAGCTCACGGGCGGCTCTCCGCCTTGAATTTCCTCTTCAGTTCCTCAATCAGTTCCTCACCCACACGGTAGATGTCCCCGGCCCCCAGGGTGATTACCAGGTCGCCCGGCACAACCGCATCTGAGAGGTATTGGAGGATCTCGCCCCGTTCGGAGATGTAGCGGACGTCCCTGTGGCCATGGTCCCGAATTCCCTCGAAGAGGTGGTGGGCGCGTACTCCCTCGATCTTCTCCTCCCCCGCGGGGTAGATATCGGTGATCACCAGCACATCGGCCTCGTAAAAGGCGGTGAGGAAATCATCGAAGAGGGCCTTGGTCCTCGTGTACCGATGGGGTTGAAAGAGCGCCACGATCCTCCGTTTCCATCCCGACTTGGCGGCCCTCAGGGTTGCCTTGATCTCGACCGGATGATGGCCGTAGTCGTCAAAGACCAGGACATCCCCGATCTGAGCCTTCAGTTGAAATCGGCGTTGAATTCCGGAGAAGCCCGCCAGGGCCTCCTGGATGGTTGTGAAATCCACATCCAGTTCAAAAGCCGTGGCCACCGCGGCCAACACGTTGTAAACGTTGTGGATTCCGGGCATCTGGACGGTCAGCCTTCCCATGCGGGTACCCCTGTGAACGAGCTCGAAGGAAGTCTGGGGACCATCGAAGACCATGTCCTCGGCCTGGAAGTCGGCCTGTCTGGAGAGTCCGTAGGTGGTGAAACGTTTCTTCAACTGGGGGATTAAGCTTTGGATGTTTTCCTGATCCAGGCAGAGGACTGCCAGTCCGAAGAAGGGGATCTTGTCGATAAACTGCAGGAACGTCATCTTGATCTGTTCAATCCCCTGATAGTAATCGAGGTGTTCGGGGTCGATGGTGGTTACCACGGCGATGGTGGGTAGGAGTTTCAGGAACGACCCATCGCTCTCATCCGCCTCGGCCACCAGGAACTCTCCCTGTCCCAGTTTCGCACTGCTGCCGATGCTGTTGAGCTTGCCTCCGATGACCACTGTGGGATCGAGGCCCGCATGGGCCAAAACGGTGGCGATGAGGGAGGTGGTGGTGGTCTTTCCATGGGTTCCCGCAACGGCCACGCCGTACTTCATGCGCATGAGTTCTGCCAACATCTCCGCCCTGGGAATGACGGGGATGAGCTTTTCAGCTGCTTCCTCGATCTCCGGGTTCCCTTCCCTGATGGCAGAGGAGACGACCACTACCTCTGCCCCCTTGATGTTTTTTCGTCGATGTCGATAATAGATCTGCGCCCCTAATTGCTCCAGTCGACGGGTTATCTCGCTTTCCCGAATATCGGATCCGCTGACGGCGTATCCCAGATTGAGGAGGACCTCGGCGATCCCGCTCATCCCAATACCCCCGATTCCGACGAAATGGATGTGGTTTATCTTGGTCCTTCGATACATCATTGCTTTCCCGCAAATACCAACTTGTAGCACCAGTCGACGATGAGATCGGCGGCATTGGGGTGAGCCAGCCCCCCCGCCCGTTTCTCCATGGCCGAAATCTCATCCCTATGACCATACAGGTGGAGTATGGTATCGGCCAGGCGTCTTCCCGTGAGATCGGAATCGGAGATCATCCGTGCGGCTCCGGCCTTTACCAGGGCTTTCGCGTTGAGGGTCTGGTGATCGCCGATAGCATGGGGATAGGGGATTAAGAGGGACGCCCTGCGGGATACGGTCAACTCGGACACCGTTGTCGCTCCTGAGCGGCAGATGACCAGATGGGCATTCCGATAGCAGGCGGCCATATCATCGATGAAGGTCCTCACCGACGCTCGAAATCCCCTCCTCCGGTAGTTCCGGGAGACGAAATCCAGGTCATTCCCTCCCGTCTGATGGGTGATCCTCAGTCTATCTCGAATTCCATCCAGCCAATCGAGGGCTTCCACCACCTTTTCGTTTATCCGGTGGGCCCCTTGACTTCCCCCGAAGATGAAGATGTTGAATTGATCGCCGTTCCGTCTGTCCTCAAGCCCTTGGAGGAAGTCCCTTCGTACCGGATTTCCCGTGAGCATCGTCTTCCTCGCGGGGAAATAGGATCTGCTTTGCTCGAAGGAGATGAATATGGCATTGGCCAGCTTTCCCAAGAGGCGATTGGTAGATCCAGGGATGGCATTCTGCTCCTGGATGGCCCTCTTGATCCCCATGAGGAAAGCCGCGAGGACAACGGGGCCCGAGGCATATCCCCCTACACCGATGACCAGATTCGGCTTGAAGTCCTTGATGATTCGGATCGACGAGGCGATGCCAAGGGGAACCCTCCAGAGCGAGACGAGCTTTCCCGTCAACGGCTTCCCCCTTACCCCGGAGGCGGAGATGGTTCTCAATGGATGCCCCGTTTTGGGGATCAATACCTCCTCGATCCCTTTTCTCGCTCCGACGAAGAGCACCTCGTTTCGGGCCTCCCTGACCTTGAACGCCTCGGCTATGGAAATCCCAGGAAAGAGATGGCCCCCTGTGCCCCCACCCGCAATGATGATTCTCATGCCATCCTCGCCTTTGATGAGATGTTGAGGAGAATGCCCACCCCCATTGCGTTAACCAGGAGGGACGTCCCGCCGTAACTGATGAACGGAAGGGTAAGTCCCTTTGTGGGGAGAAGCCCGAGGACTACCCCCATATTGATGATGGCCTGCATCGAGATCATGGTCGTTATCCCCGTCCCCAGAAGGGTGCCAAAGGGTTCTTCCGCCGCAAGGGCGATACGAATGCCTCGAATGGTGAACAGGGCGAACAGTCCCAGGGTGATGGTCGCACCCACCATCCCCAGTTCTTCCCCGATCACGGAGAAGATGAAGTCCGTATGCGGGGCTGGCAGAAAGAAGAGCTTCTGACTCCCGCCCCCCAAGCCCGTGCCGAAGAGGCCCCCTGATCCGAATGCCAGAAGGGATTGAACCATTTGGAAGCTCGTTCGACCGGGATCCTCCCATGGGTTGAGGAATCCGATGATCCGGTTGTAACGGTAATCGACGTTCATGATCAGCAGGTAAACGATGGGAATGGCGGCCATAATGGCGAGGCCCAAATAGGTTATCCTGGCTCCTCCGATGAAGAGGAGCATGAATACCATGGTTGCCAAGAAGAGGGCCACGCCGAAATCCGGTTGGAGCATCACCAAGGAGATCATCGTTCCCGAGATAATGAGTACCGGAAGGAACCCCTGGGAAAAGGTCCTCATTCGGTCTCCCTTTTTCTCCACGAAGTAGGCCAGGAAGATGATGAGGGCCAGTTTCGTGAACTCCGAGGGCTGGAAGGAGAGGTTCCCGAACCGAATCCAACGGGTCGACCCAGCAACCCTATACCCTATGCCGGGAATCAGGAGGAGTATGAGGAACAGGAGGCTCCCCGCCAACATGGGATAAGCCAGTCTCCTCAACACGGCATAGGGAATATTCATCATCACCACCATCATGGCCAAGGCGAAGGCACAAAAGAGGGCCTGTTTTTTTAGGAAATAGTAGGCGTCCCCGAATCTTTCCGCGGCGAGAATTGCGCTGGCACTGTAGACAATCACGATCCCTATCCCCATGAGCGAGATGGTGATGATCACCAGGGACAGATCGTGTGACGGCCTCTGCCTCATGCCCGTTGAGCTCCCTTGTCCAGTTGATGAACGATCTCCTTGAAGCGGTCACCCCTCTCCTCGTAATCCCTGAACATATCGAAACTGGAACATGCGGGTGAGAGGAGCACCACATCCCCGGGACTCGACTCGTCGAAGGCCCCATGGACCGCCTCCTCGAGCGTATCGGCTGAGGTGGCGGGAACGGATGTCCCCATGGCCTTGACCATTCTCCGCTTCGCCTCACCCAGGAGGATGAGCCGCTTCACCCTTCCCGCGACGACACGCTTGAGCGGGGCATAATCCCCTCCCTTGTCCTTTCCCCCCGCGATCAGAATGATGGGTCCTGGAAAGCTCATCAAGGACTTGACCACGGAGCCCACATTGGTTGCCTTGGAGTCGTTGTAAAACCTCACCCCCTCCAGCTCCCTCACGAACTCCAGACGATGGGGCAGCCCCCTGAAGGAATCCAAGGCCACCTGGATAGAATCCCTCGGACAGGAGCAGATCTTGGCCGCCAGTACGGCAGCCAACATGTTCTCGACGTTGTGTATCCCACTCAGGGCGACCCTGACGAGTTCAAAGCGTTCCGCATTCCCCTCTGGATCGCGGTAGATGAGACCATCCCGGTCGAAGAATGTTCCCACCTTCAAGGGAGATGTCAGGCTAAAGTAGCATTTCCTCGCCTTGATGGGGGAGGTATTGGCGTTGATGGTCGCGTCATCGGCGTTAAGGAGGGCAAAATCCGAACCCCTCTGGTTCGAGAAGAGTCGAAATTTGGCCCTGACGTACTCGTCGTAATGGGGATACCGGTCCAGATGGTCCTCGGTTATGTTGAGCATGAGGGCAATATGGGGCCTGAATTGGTCGATCCCCTCCAGTTGAAAGCTGCTGATCTCTGCCACCACGTAATCCCATTTACCCCGTCCGGCACAATCGATCAGGGGATTACCGACGTTTCCCCCCACGAAGACCCGCTTCCCAGATCGCCTGAGCATATGCCCGAGGAGCATGGTGGTGGTGGTCTTCCCGTTGGTCCCGGTTACCCCGATGATGGGATCTCCGATGAACCGGCAGGCCAGCTCAATCTCACTTATGACCTCGATGCCCTTTTCCCGGGCTGCCGCGATGGGCTCGATGTCCAGTGGAACCCCCGGGCTGACGACGATCAGGTCGACGCTCAAGAAGGTGTCAATTCTGTGTTCCCCAAGTTCGGTTCGTACATCCAGGCCCCGGATGGCGGAGCGATACTCCTCGAGCTCATGGGCGGCTCGAATATCCGTTCCCACAACCCGAACTCCCTGTTGGACGAGGAATCGGACAACCCCGATTCCCGTCCTCGCCAATCCCACCACCAAGACCCGCTTTCCCTCCAGCTTCACCGGACCCCTCGAAATGGAGGATTACCTCAGCTTCAACGTGCTGATGGCAACAAGTCCAAGAATGATGGCAATAATCCAGAACCTCACGATGACCTTTGGTTCCACCCAACCCTTCAGTTCGAAATGGTGGTGGAGGGGCGCCATCCTGAAAATCCGTCTCTTCCTGAGCCTGAAGGAGACCACCTGCATGATGACGGATACGGTCTCCAATACGAATATCCCCCCCACGATGGCCAGGGGGATCTCGTGTTTGGTCACCAGGGCCAACGTTCCCAGGGCGGCTCCCAGGGCAAGGGACCCCGTATCCCCCATGAAGACCTGGGCTGGATAGGTGTTGAACCAGAGAAATCCCAGGCCCGCACCCACCAGCCCTCCGCAGAAGATGGTAAGCTCCCCACTCCCTCTGATGAAGGCGATCTGGAGGTAGTGGGCGAACTTATAGTGCCCCGAGAGATAGCAAAACAGGAGAAACGTCGCTCCGGAGACCATGACCGGGCCGATGGCCAACCCGTCCAAACCGTCGGTGAGGTTGACGGCGTTGGAGGTTCCCACGATGACCAATACACCGAAGGGAATGTATAACCATCCCAGATCGGGGGTTGTCCTCTTGAGGAAGGGGACCCATAGCTGAGTGTTGAAGTCGAGGGTGATGTAAAGGATCCCCGTTGTTGCCAGGGCGATGCCAATCTGAAGGGGGAATTTGTATCTGGCCTTTATCCCCATGCCATCCCTGTCCTTCACCTTCTTGAGGTCATCCAAGAAACCGACGATGCTGAAGCCAAGGGTGGTGAGCAGGACGAGCCATACGTACCTATTGGTAAGATCGGCCCAGAGCAGGGTGGGGGCGATGAGCGCGAAGAGGATTAAGGTGCCCCCCATGGTAGGAGTTCCCTCCTTGGTCAGATGTGACCTGGGGACATCTTCCCGAATGGATTGGCGCATTTGAAAATCCGTCAACTTTTTTATCAGCCACGGGCCAATGATGAAGCTGATCACCAGGGCGGTGAGGGTGGCGTAGATGGTCCTGAAGGTGATATACCGGAAGACATTGAGGAATGAATAGACCGTATGGAGCGGGTAAATGAGATGGTAAAGCACTACTTTCCTTCCTCCACGAGGCCGAAGACGATTTTCTCCATGGACATCGACCTGGAGCCCTTTACCAAGATCCAGTCTCCCCCCTGTATGGTCTCCCTTATACGAAGGGTGAGATCGCGGTGATCCATTGAGGCCATGATTCGACTGTCGTCCAGCCCCGCCCGTCGAGCCCCTTTGGCGATGATGCTCGCCTGTGGGCCCAAGGTGAACAAGAAGTCTACGCCAAGGGAAACCACCCTCTCACCGATCCGCGCGTGAGCTTCATCGCTACATTGGCCCAACTCCAACATATCCCCCAAGACCGCGATCCGCCTTTCGGCCTCCCTCACCTCCGAGAGAGCCTTGAGGGCGAGCTCCATGGACCTGGGATTGGCATTGTAGGCGTCATTGATGATGGTAGCCCCGTTGTCCAATGGGATGATTTCCATGCGCATGGGAAAGGGTTTAAACTGCTCCATCCGCTGTTTGATCTCCTCTAACCGCACCCCGAAAACCGAGGCGACCGCAGTTCCAGCCAAGGTATTGTATACTGAGGAAATGCCCATCATGGGGAGGACGACATCGACCTTTTCTCCTCCCAGCACCAAGGTACACCGAGCCCCCTTTCCCCCTTGGACGCGGATGTTTACGGCCATTACATCACTGGGGACCTCCAGGCCAAAGGTGACCTTCTTGCCTGGGTAGCTCCCCGCACATTTCACCACGTGTGGATCGTCCTGGTTGACCACGATTACCCCGTCGGATCGCATGGTGTCCCATAGTTCGCCCTTTGCCTTTACCAATTTCTCAAAGGTACCGATACCCTCCAGGTGTGTCTCGCTGATGTTGGTGAGGAGGCCGACGTCCGGATTGGCAATCTCGGTCATCCTCTCTATTTCCCCCCTTTGGTTCATCCCCATCTCCACCACGGCCACCGTGTGCTCCGGGCAGAGATCCAAAACGGTAAGGGGGAGTCCCACGAGGTTGTTTCGATTTCCCACGTTCTTCAACACCCGGAAGGTCCCTCCAAGGAGGGTTGCAATGATCTCCTTGGTAGTTGTTTTCCCGTTGCTTCCGGCAACCGCAATTAGGGGAATCGGATGCTTTCCCCTCCAAAAATGGGCGATATCCCCCAGGGCCCTCAAGGTATCCGCGACCGCGATAACTGCCTTTCCCTCCAGCTCAGTGGCATCCTTGGGGCCCAGGGATATGGTTTCAACGATGACCCCCTCTCCCCCCTTCGCCACGGCCTCCTTCAAGAATTGATGCCCATCGAACCTTGCCCCCCTCAGGGCGATGAACAGATCCCCTCTTTTAATGGTCCGAGAGTCGATGGAGATCCCGCGGAATACCTTTCCGGGATCCCCTCCTATCAAGGCGCCTCCCGTCGCATCCAGGATATCCTGGGCGGGGAAAATCCGTTCCATTTTAGGCGGCTTTCAAGGCCTCCCTGATCTCGTGCCGATCGTCGAAGGAAAACCTTTCCCTCCCGATGACCTGGTAATCCTCATGCCCCTTTCCCGCGACTAGAATCACGTCGCCAGCCTGCGCGAGGTTGGCGGCCAATCGAATGGCTTCCCTTCGCTCAACCACCTTCACGTATCCCTTCTCCGCGAACCCTTGGGCCACTTGGCCCCGGTCCATCTCGCGGGAGCACTCCGACCTCATTCCCCCCTCGATTTCCTCGATAATGGTCGCCGGGTCCTCGGTCCGCGGGTTGTCCGAGGTAATTACCGCGAGATCGCTATATCGGCAGGCTATGGCGCCCATGAGAGGACGCTTTCCCCTGTCCCGATCCCCGCCGCACCCGAAGACGGTGATAATCCTTCCCCCTCCCTTGAGGTTTGCGAGGGTCTTCAAGATCCGCTCGAGCGCATCGGGCGTGTGGGCATAATCGACGAAGATATGAAATCCCTTATCGTTGGCAATTGCCTCAACCCTTCCCGGTACACCAGGGAGGGCTTCAATGCCGTCCCTGACCTCCTCCAGATCCACCTTTAAGGCGAGTCCTATTCCCGCTGAGGCGAGGATATTATAGAGGTTAAATTCCCCCAGGAGGGGGGAGTGAAAGGGGAATTCCCCGTGGGGGGTAATAGCCACTGCCGAGAGACCGGTAATGGAGGCGCGAATCTCCGTGGCGAGGATGTGCCTCTTTCCCCTCAGTCCATAGCTCATCTTGTGAAGGGGGGACCTCTTCCAGAGGTCGCGTCCCTTGGGGTCGTCGAGATTAATGATTGCCAAGCAACCGGGTTTCGCGCTTTTCCGCAACACCTGGGTAAAGAGGGTTGCCTTGCTCTCGAAGTAGTGATCCATGGTCTTATGGTAATCCAGATGATCCGGGGTACAATTGGTGAAAACCCCGATGTCGAAATGGCATCCCTCCGTCCTATGCTGATGTAAAGCATGGGAGGAGACCTCCATGATGACGTGGGAAACCCCGTCTTCGAGCATCTCCTTGAGCATCTTCTGGAGGTCATAGGATTCCGGGGTTGTCGTGGTCGCCTTGCGGGCCTTTCCCCCAAAATGGTAGTCGATGGTTCCAATGACACCCGTCCTGAAACCGGCACCCCCGAGGATGGATTCGGCGAGATATGCCGTGGTGGTTTTCCCATTGGTGCCGGTGATGCCAACAAGCGTCATCTTGGCGGAGGGGTTCCCGAAGAAAGTCGTTGAGATGGTGCCGAGGGCCTTACGGCTGTTGGGTACCACCACCGTTGGAATTCCCTCGACTCTCCGCTTTTCGTCCTCCAGAACCACCGCACGCGCTCCCTTTTGGACGGCTTCCTCTATGTAGTCGTGTCCATCCGCCTCCTGTCCCCTCATGGCAACGAAGACGGCACCCCTTTCCACCTGTCCGGAATTGTAGGCAATCCCCTCAATCGGGACGGAGGCTTCCCCATGGATTTGCGCGTCCTCCACTCCCGCCACCACGTCCCTCAGTTTCATGGGGAGCCTCAGAAATCCGGCCTCAAGCTGAGGAAACAGGTATTTTCCTTCTCCACCATCGTTCCCGGCTGAGGGCGTTGTTGGACCACCCTCCCGCTTCCGGATATCCTCACCGTCACGTTGAGGCTCCTTATCCTATTTAAGGCGGCACGCATGCTCAACCCCTTGAGATCGGGCATTCTCCCCTGAGGGTTCCCGTGGGGGAGCGTTCTTTCGGTGGGTTGGCGCGGTGTTTCCCTCTTCGCGACCTGGGCCTTGATCATTTCCCGTGTTGGGGGGATGTTGAGGTACCGGAGCGATCGCTGGGCGATATTCTTGAAGACGGGCCCTGCAACCCTTCCCCCGTAAGGGATTCCCTGGGGTTCATCAATCACCACCAGAATAACCAAGCGCGGCCGATTACCGGGCACATATCCCACGAAGGAACTGATGAATCGGTCTTGATAGTAGCCTCCCATGAGGCTGTCAACCTTCTGGGCCGTTCCCGTTTTCCCCGCAACGTCGTAATTCGGCAGGGCAGCGCTGGTTCCAGTCCCCCCCTCTCTCACAGTTCCCTTAAGGATAGAGGTCAGCGTCCGGGCCGTCTCCTCCGATAAGACCCGTCTGATGATGGTGGGATGGGATTGCCTCACGACGTTCCCCTTGGAATCGACAACCCTATCAACCACATAGGGCCTCAACAGATTTCCCCCGTTGGCGATGGCGGAGATGGCGCTTATGAGTTGCATGCAGGTCACGGCGACACCCTGTCCAAAGGCGATGTTGCCCAGTGCCACCTTGGACCACGTTCTGGGAGGTCTCACGATCCCCTTGGCTTCGCCCGGCAGATCGATCCCGGTTTTGCGACCGAACCCAAATTCCCCGATGTAATGGTGAAACCTCTCCCTGCCCATCAGCTGGGCGACCTTCGCCGCGCCGATATTGCTGGAATACCTGATGATGTGTTCAAGGCTGAGCCATGCGTGTTTTTTCACGTCGCGGATGGTCTTTCCCGAAAGAGTATAGGAACCGTTTTCGCAGAAGAAGATATCGTGTCTTTTGGCCGCCCTCTCCTCCAGGGCGGCAGAGGCCAGGAATACCTTAAAGATGGAGCCGGGCTCAAAGATATCGGTGACGACCCTATTTCTCCACCTCTGGGGAGGATGATCCCAAAATCGGTTGGGGTTAAAGGAGGGGTAATTGGCCATGGCAATGATTTTCCCGCTCGTGGGATCCATAACGACGGCCATCCCCCTTTTGGCCCCGTGTTCTTGGACGGCCCCTTTCAGCTCCATTTCAACGGCGTACTGGATGTTTGTATCAATGGTGAGGTAGAGGTTGTGATTCTCAAGGGACCTCTCCGGGATGGGAACCTCAGTGAGAATTTCCCTTCCAAAGGCATCCTTTTCCAGGATGAGGCGGGTAGCGTTCCCCGACAAGGTGGCATCGTATTTAGCCTCGATACCTTCCAAGCCCTTTGAGTCTATCCCCACAAATCCGACCAGATGTGCGGCCAAATAATGGGAATGGGGATGAGATCGTTGGGGATAGAACCGACGGCTTTCCTTCACGAAGTAGATGCCCGCAAGCCCGGACTCCCTAATGCGGGAAGTCTGTT
>Ga0209636_10002325_pt1 | contig 19362 bp, 18 predicted proteins | sample DeeMarSWOR152_54_FD_187464 | JGI IMG/M metagenome (GOLD analysis project Ga0209636, IMG submission 187464) | Marine sediment microbial communities from White Oak River estuary, North Carolina - WOR-1-52-54 (SPAdes) (version 2) | ecosystem: Environmental > Aquatic > Marine > Intertidal zone >... | reverse complement strand
TCATGGTGGGAATCTCTCACAGGCACTTCAAGGGCGTAACAGGCGACGTGCTGGGCGCAACAAACGAGCTCACGCGCATGGTTTCACTAATCACGTTGTTGGCGATGATAAGATGGGCGTAACCGCACTTGTGATGGCTGGCGGAAGGGGCACTCGCATGGCACTCTCGGAAGAGAAGCCTCTGCTCCGAGTCGGCGGCAAACCCGTCATCGAGTACGTTCTCACTGCACTAAAAAACGCCAAAAAAGTCAACGCTATCGTGGTTGCAGTTAGCGATTACACGCCCAAAACCGCCAAGCTAATGCCTCAGTTTCAAGTTTCAGTTATCAAAACTCCGGGAAAAGAGTATGTCTCTGACATGCGGTACGCCGTTAAAAGCCTCAGCCTGCAATCTGTCTTGGCTATTGGGGCTGATCTTCCGTTGATCACCGGCAAAGTTGTCGATGTTATCGTAAATTGTTATGAGCGGTGCGGTAAGCCTGCCTTAAGTGTCGTGGTTCCGATGGAAACCAAGGAGAAGCTCGGGTTAGGCGGAGAGTACGCGTTTAAAGCGGGAAACATGCGGGTGGTTCCTGCAGGAATTAATGTGATTGATGGGCGGAGGATTGACGAAAAAGAATTGGATGAAGAAATTTGCCTGCTGGACCGGAAAGAAGTCGCCGTGAACATCAACACTGTACAAGAGCTAAGAATAGCTGAGAGTCTATTCGCCGAAGCTCTTAACGAATAGTCGCTCAGCAAATCTCGTCTGTTTTTGGCTCAATCACCGTTTATGATCGCCGAGAAGTTCCTGTAAATTTGGCGGAGATCTTTAGCAACGAAGTCCGGCTTTTTGCGGCTATTCTGGAGGTCTTTCAACAAATAAAATTGGGAATCAACAAAAATTGTTTTCATTCCAATTTTTTTGGCGCCCTTAATATCTTCCAAGGGGTTGTCTCCAATGAAAACCGCTTCCGCGGCAGTAACCTGTAACTTCCGTAAAGCCTCTAGGAAATTCGCTTGTGAGGTTTTCGCCATTCATTTTCATCCGAAACCAAAACTGCATCTGAGAACTGGTTAATGCCTAATTTTCTGAGGCTCGCATAAACCACTGGAACATAAGATAAGTTGAGAGACTAAACCGAGCGCGCGCGCATCCCTATTAGTCGGCCTTTCCCTCATCGTTGGAGGGATGGTACGGGACTACATTATCACTGCGGCAGACGCTGGTACATGCAAGAACTTTGCAAGGCCAATACTGCAGAGAGTTTAATGCGAGAATACCGATTTCAAACCGCGCGAACTGCTCCAAAAACACCAACCATGCTAAAACGGAAAACTTGGAAAATGAGGCGCGCACGTTCTGCTTCTGAGCGATAGAAAACCATTAATTATATTGCGTTATCCGTGGCTATCTCCTTGATTTTGTTAGCAAGCGCCGTATCGAAAAGTTTTTTCTCGTCTCCAATAGCCTCTTCCACTTTAGGATCAAAAGGAATTTCTGCAAGAAATTTCAAGCCGAGTTTTTTCGTCTTCTGCTTGATGTTTTTTGCCTTGTTCATTTTCATGTTTTCCACAATGCCAATTATTGGAATCTTTAAATCCTGCAGTAAGCTTACCTGTTTTTTCACCGTCTCAAAAGCCAAAAGCGAAGGTGTCGTCACTATCAAGAATTCAATGTTCTTCACAAGCCTTACCAGGTCGAGCACTGCGTCACTTATGCCTGGTGGCATGTCAATGACGAGAAAATCCAGTTCACCCCACTGCGTTACAGCCAGCAACTCGATCAAAGCGTTTGAAACATCCTCGCCTCGCAGCGGCGCTACTTGATCGCCGGAAAAGTAGACAAGCGACATGTACGATAGGCCTTTAATAACTGGTGGGACTATGCCTTTATCCTCTTTCGGCTGGACATTTTTAACGCCCATAATCAGGTGAGTTGAGGGACTTGTGAAGTCCAAGTCGAAAAGCCCGACTTTGAAGCCTCTCCGAGCCAGTGTCAACGCGAGCGTCGTTGCCAGAAGGCTTTTGCCCACTCCGCCTTTTCCGCTTGAAACGGCTATGATTCTGCCTATTCTGCTTAATCGCTCGCTTATCACAGTTGTTCGCGGGTCCACTTGGTTTATCGCACTCCTTTTATGTTTTCAAGCCAGACTCCACGTCCTTCGGAGATTTCAAAGTCTGGGCTACCGCATTTTGGACACTTGATATACGCGTGTGCTACTTCGGGAACGAAATGTATAGCTTCTGCGATAGCTTCATCCAATTTGTCTTTTCTGAAAAGCCATGTGTTCCCGCAGGCTCTGCATTTGAGCGTTGTCTTGGCTTTTGTGATGTAGAACTTTACGTTTTTGAAGCTTTTTGGCTTGAGCTGTGAAAGCGCGAAGCGCAGTATGTCTTGTTCTATCTGCTGCAGTTCACCAACCTTGATGGTTGCTTCTTTTATTTCTTTTAGTTTTTCTTTTTCAGCGATTTGCTGTGCGGCTGTAATTACTGCTTCAGCTAAAGCCCATTCGTGCATAAGACAGCCTATGACTTAGGGCTTTAAAAGAATATTGTAAGGGCTTGGCTGGTTTGCGGCTTTTCTCTCCAGTGCTCTAGGAGACTAACCTCTCCCTTATATAAAGGCTGAAGTTGAGGGTGAAACGTGTTTTCAGTTGGTGCGCCTCTGATTGTGCTGCGTAAGGTAAAGATTGTAGGAAATGGGTGTGACTTGCATAGTTTTTAAACGTCAATCAACACAAAGTATTAGGCATATGCAGAGGTAATGCAGATTTGAATGGTAGGCCGCTTGTCTCAATCGTTTCCGCGGGTCTTTCAAAGTTCGGAAAAAACGAAGGCTTATACGCACGGGAGATTTTTGCAGAAGCCGTTAAAGAGGCGTTTGACCGCTGCCCACGGCTGGACCCTAAACGCGACATAAAAGCCATGTTTGTGGGTCACATGGGCGAATCTTACGAGCACCAAGGTCACACCGCCTCAACCGTGGCAGATTGGACAGGACTCTTGAATATACCGGCTACTAGGACCGAGGCAGCATGCGCTTCTTCTGGCGCCGCGTTGCAGTCGGGAATTTACGCGGTGCTCTCAGGATTGGCAGACGTTGTCCTCGTTGGTGGCGTCGAAAAAATGACGCACCTAAGCACCGCTGTAGTTACTGAGTACCTTGCGATGGCGTCGGACTACCCGTTTGAACAGTGGCATGGCATCACCTTTCCCGGCTTATATGCGCTGATGGCGACGGCGCATATGCACGAGTACGGCACCACCGAAAGCCAGATGGCAGCCGTGGCGGTGAAAAACCATTATCACGGAAGTCTCAACCCGAAAGCGCAAATGCAGAAGGAGATAACCCTTGAAAAAGCGCTAACTTCACGCCCAATTGCTTCACCACTTAAACTGTACGACTGCTCGCTGATAACCGACGGCGCCAGCTGTGCCATAATAACCAAACCTGAACTCGCTAGCAAATTCACCGACCAGCCAGTGCACATCATCGGCAGCGGACAAGCCAGCGACACAATTGGCCTCTACGAACGCCAAAGCCTCACGTCTCTTCTGGCGGCAAAGCTGGCGGCAAAAACCGCCTATGAGATGGCTGCGCTCAATCCAGAAGACGTGAACGTGGCGGAAGCCCACGACTGCTTCACCATCGCGGAGTTAATGGCTTACGAGGATTTAGACTTCTGCCCAGCAGGCGAAGGCGGAAATCTTGTTGAAAGCGGCGAAACACGGCTTGGCGGAAGCTTGCCCATTAACCCAAGCGGCGGCCTAAAAGCCAAGGGGCATCCTGTAGGCGCAACAGGCACGGCACAAGCCTACGAGATATACCTGCAGCTAACCGGGCAAGCAGACAAGCGCCAAGTAAAAGACGCGAAAGTAGGTTTAACGCATAACGTGGGCGGATCAGGCGCCAGCGCCACGGTGCACATATACAGGAGCGGCCAGTAATGAGCGCACAAGAGCCTTTCACCATAGAGCAGTTTTACAAGTTCCTAACGCAGCGAAAACTCATGGCAGGCAAATGCACGCGATGCGGAAAAATCCATCTGCCACCGAGACCACTCTGCGACAAATGCTTCTCACAAAAATTCGAATGGACCGAAGTTTCTGGAAAAGGAAGACTGCTCACGTACAGCGTCATCCACATCGCCCCACCACAGTTCCAAGCCATGACACCCTACGCCGTAGGCATAATACAACTCGAAAACGGCGCTAAGATACCCGGAATGATCGCAGGCGCCACGCAGGAACAGCTCCGAATAGGCATGGACTTAAAAATAGACTTTGGCATATGCGACACCGCGCAACAATGGCCGCAGTGGCCAAGATACTGCTTCAAACCAGCCTGAAGAGCTACTGTGCCGCTTTCGCCTTGTCTATCGTCTCTATCAGAACAGGCAAATCAGTTATAGAAGTTATAATGTAGTTCGCGCCGTTACGCATTAACTGCTCAATCGTGGAGGCGCCTGTGGGCAAACCAACAGCAATAGCCTTCAGCTCTCTGGCGCTTTGCATGTCAACGTTCCCATCTCCCACAACCACCGTCTCCTCCGGCGCTACACCTAAAACCTTAAGCGCTATTTCAAGATGCTCAGGATTCGGCTTCACAAAATTAACTTTGTTCCTCGGAACTGTCACGCCAAAAAAATCGCCAAGCTTAAAACGCTGCAAAATATAGTTTGCCGCTTTATCACTGTTTAACGTAAACAAACCAATTTTCAAGCCCATCCGCTTCAAAACCGCTAAAGTCTCACCTGCTCCAGGCAGCAAACCCGTGCCACTGGCAGCTTCCAACTCGTATTTCTCAGCGATAGCCAAGGCTTCGTTTCGAATCTCCTCCATCGCCTCAGCGGGCTTCCCAGAGTTTCTCAAGAAAATCTCAGTTTTCTTAAGCATTTCAAAGATACTGTCCTTCACAGACAACACTGAGGCGGGGACGCCTACTCTCAATAGGCACTCTCTAACCTCTCCTCTAAGCGCTTTGTAGTCCAAGTTGAAGCTGACCATTGTGCCGTCAAGATCGAATATTACAGCTTTAACGCCCATTAAACGTCACGCTCTCGTTTCTCGCTAAGGTGAAGCGAGTACACCAATTCCCTATCAATAATATACTTTGCGGTAAACTGAAATAACAACGCAGAGCATAATTATTCGCTGGTGCCTTATGAGCTTCGAAGAGTACATAAGAGATAAACTCTAGCCCATACTTGTCGAAGCGGTCCACGCGTCAGTGATGTACCCGAGCCGCAAGGTGTACACGCGAGACATTATAGTGCCCGAAAAAGCGGATACAACCCCAAATGAGCAAGCAGCGAGGCTAAACACGCCGCTTGGCGAAGCCCCAGTAATCCTCTACGAGCTGGCAGAAGAACGAAAAAACCATGCCTAAAGCACGTGGACGCTTGAAGCTTTGAAGTTGATGAAAACCTCCGCGTTTAAGCAAAGTCCCATCTCGCTGAAAGACCGCTTGGTTATCTGGATCGTGAAGGGTTTGCCGATGTCAACCTTGAGTTTGACGAGCGCGTCTAAATCCGTGATTTCGATGATTTTGCCCTTGAACACATTTCTGGCGCTGGACTCCACTGCGGTCTTAGACAAGATTATGTCCTGCGGATTTACGAAAACGACAGTAGCGCCTTGCCTTTGGGCAGTTACCTCGATCTGCACGCCGTTGCCTACATCAACTTTTGATGTGCCGGCTGTAGTTGGTTTCGCGGTTCCAATGAAAGTGTTGTCGACAGCAGCGAAGCTTGCCAAGTTTTTGGAGAGTTTGCCGAAAACCTCTGCCGGCGAACCAATCTCAGTGATTTTTCCTTCATCCATTAGTGCGATACGGTGAGGCAACTTTTTAGCCTGAAACATGTTGTGTGTCGCCATTACGATGGTGACTTTGTTTTCGCGGTTCACGGTATCGATGACCTCTTCGAGTATGCCCACGTTTTTCGGGTCCAAATTTGCCGTTGGCTCGTCTAAGAGCAACAGTCTTGTCTTCAGTACTAAGGCTCTGGCTATCGCCACTCGTTGTTGTTCTCCACCAGAAAGCTTTCTCGCAGGGCGTTTCTCGAAACCTTCTAGCTTCACTAGTTCCAGCGCTTTTTTCACTTCTCTCTCACATGTTTCCTTCGGTACTTTCCTTATTTTCAATCCGTAGGCAATATTGTTGTAGACTGAAGTACCGAAGAGAGTTGTTTTTTGAAAGACGAGCGTGCTTTGCAGGCGCACCTTTTCGGTGTTTTTGAAGTTGACGTTTTCGCCTTGGAATTTCACTTCGCCACTTGTCGGGTTTTCCACGAATGCTAAAATTTTCAGTATTGTTGTTTTTCCTGAACCGTTGGGTCCAAGTAGCGCTAATATTTCACCTTGGCGGATTTGCAGGTATATGCTGTCTAGTACTGTTTTGGTTCCATAGACTTTGGATACGTTCGTCAACTCGGCTAATATAGTCATCTCATAAGCGCCTCCTAGGGTGAGTGTTCAATCTTGGGGGTATCTTCCCAGCGTGAAGAGTATTCTCGCTTTTCTGGCTGTAATTATTATCAGGTTTATTCCAAAAATAATGATCATTAATATTATCCCCAGAGCTATGGCAAAATCAATCTCGCCCCTTTGTGTATAACGTGAAATCGCGGTTGTTAGTACGTCAGTCCTGTTGCCGCCTCCTGCTATGTTGCCGCCGACCAGAAGCACTACTCCCAACTCGGCTATTGCACGGTTAAAGCTGGCAATGTTAGATAGAACAATCCCGTTCACCGCTTCCTTTAGAACTGCTATTTGTGCTTGTGACTCGGAGGCGCCCAGCGTCTTGGCTAAATTCATTATTTCAGGGTCAACGTCTTCGATGGCTGATACCCCAATGCTGACCAGTATTGGCGTTACCAGTATAGCTTGACCTGTAATTATGGCCGCTGGCGTGTAAAGTAGCCCTAGAAACCCTAGCGGTCCACCTCTTGAAAAGATGAGGAAAAGAATTAAGCCCAAAACAACCGTTGGCAAGCCTATTAGAGTACTGAATACTGTTTTGATTATGGTTTTGCCTCGAAAGTCTCTGAGGGCTATTAACATAGCGAGCGGCGTACCCCATAGCGTGGACAGGATAATTGCGGTTCCTGAAAAAAAGAGGGAACGAGAGACGATTCCGTAGAGTTCTGGGTCGCCTGAAACTATGAGTTCGAACGCTTTTGCTATGCCGCCTAGTACATCAACCAATACTGCTTTCCTCTAACTGTAAAGCTGTGCGTAGCCATTTCTGTGTTGCGGTGGACATTCGGAACCTTCAAAGAAGGCATAGGCTTTTATCCAGCTGATAAGAGGCTGAGGTGCATCATCGATCAGTGGTTGCACCGCGCCAGTGAAGAGGCTTTGCCCATAGGTGTCTTTGCCATAGTTTGTTATTAACTGCTGAGTTTCAGGGGAAACCAAGTATTGTATAAAGTCCATTGCGTCGTCAAAGTTGATCTGCTCATGTATAGTTTCGTTTGCGGGAACTGTTGGGTTCACTGCCATAACGCTGTAAACATTGAGAAGAGATTGCTCTTCAAGTATCAGCGCTGGTAAGGATATTGTGCCTTCTGAATAGAATTTCAGGTATGTGCCTATGTCCGCGAGACAGTAAGCGTTCTTCTGGTTAGCTACGTTTAATGTTGCGCCCATGCCTTGACCTGTGCTTGCGTACCAAGGGTTCTCAGCTATGCTGTCATAGTCATAGCCTGCTTTGCTCCAAAGGCTTTTCTCTTTGGAGTGTGTGCCGGAGTTGTCTCCTCGAGAAACCCAGATTTGGGTTTGACCAGACTGGTCGGCTAAGCTGTCCCCATAGGCGACTATGCCATCTAAGGCTTCAGTTATTGTTTTTCCTTCGATTCCAGCGGGGTCATCTTCCGGTCCGACAATGGTGAAAAAATTGTAGGCAATTATTTTCCTGTTCACACCGTAGTCCTCTTCTAGAAAGGTTTTCTCGACCGATGGTGAGTGAACGAGAACTATGTCGGCGTCGCCGTTCTCCGCGTGCTGAATGGCTATGCCTGTTCCTACAGCCACAATGTTGAGGTCAACATTATGTGTTGCTTCGTAGTTTTCTTCAATTGAGTCGAGTAAGCCGGTGTCGTAGAGGCTCGTGGTTGTGGATATAAAGAGCCTGCGTTTTGCGAAGTAGTTGAAGTAAACAAGCGTTCCCGCGACCACAATTATGGTTGCTAATACTGCGACTGTAAGCAGTTTTTGCCATGCTTGCATATCCAAACACCGTTATGTTCTGTCATTCATATCGCTACCCTTATAAACTTTATTGCGATTACCTCTAAATGGAATGTTCACTCACAAAAATCACAAGCCCTCCTGCAAAGTATGGATAGAATACAACGGAAAACCCGTGCTGGGCAAAGGCGGCGCCGAAATTCTAGAAGCAATAGCAAAAGAGGAATCCATCTCAAAAGCCGCAGAGAACCTTGGCATGTCTTATCGTTACGTGTGGAATTACCTGCAAAAAATTCGGAAAGTAGTCGAAGCACCAATCGTGGAAACTTACAAAGGCGGCAAAGCTGGAGGCGGCGGCGCAAAACTAACAGCTCTGGGGCAGAGCTTGATGGAGGAGTATCAGCGCGTAGAGGGCTACATGAGTGGGGTTCTTGCAGACCAAGAGTATTGGGAGGTGTTAGGATTGAAAATAAGCGCGCGAAACCAATTAAAAGGAAAAGTGGTGTCAATTGAAAAAGACGGAATAACGGCGAAGGTCAAAGTTGAGATTAAAGCGCCCGTAGTGGTCACTGCCGTAATAACAAAAGAAGCAGTGGAAGAATTAGGCGTAAAAGTAGGCGACGAAGTAGAGGCGATTGTAAAGTCAACAGAGGTTATGATTGGAAAATAACTCTTCCCTTTCCTCTTTCAATCTACTACGTAACGGTAAGCTATATGCTCCCCCGCCGTCTGGCTTTTCCTTATAATTCTCAACACGTCACCTGGCTTGGCGCCTATGGCTTTGACTGCGGGGTCGTTGGATTTTATCTGCGGCATCTGGTAAGGATTAACCTTATATTGTGCCAGAAGCTGCTCTTTTTCCTTCATACTCAGAATCTCATGTTTAGGAACCAACACGTGCTCAAAAATGTCGAACACGGGGAAAGTCTTGGGCAAAAGCTCAACCTTCCTGTTTTTGGCGCCCTGCTTAACCGCATGCGTGTAACGACCTTCGGTGACCACGATAGCGCGTTCCAGCCCCTTCTCCTTCATAAACTTGTAAAGCGTGTTCATTGCAACAATGCCCACAGTCGCCGCACCAAGAAAGCACCAGACTATAGTTTTCTCTTTAGTTTCTGGAATTTTGACGATGTAGGAAAAGGCGCCTTCATGTGTTTCCTTTTTAATTAGCTTGTATTTTCTAAGTTTGATTAGGACTTCAGCCTTGCGTTCTTCAATGGTTTTATCTTTAATGCTCAAACCGCCAACCCTCAAGTAAACGAGTACGCGAAACCTAACAAACCCTCAACCCTTAAACTTTACGGCTCCAAAGTGGGATCTTTCCTGTTTCTTTTCTGTGTTGCAATGACACGCGCATTCCTATGCAATTGCCAGAAATTAAGCCGAAACGACGGGCACGATGCATATCAAACCAATAGGATGGAAGGAAACCTTCAGGGATGGATCTTATGACTTCAACAATCGCGTAGTCTTTTCCATTTGCGCCTTCAGCGTCGGCCGCGCGAAACGCGCTTAACTTGATATTAGCGCGCGCTATTGCAGATTTTAGTCACTCTAAAATCGCTAGCAACAATCAACAGTGGCGACCCGGTTAATTTCACTCTTATTATTGGAGCACAGCAGTAAGGTCGCTTCCGATAACTCTCGTAGAGACAGGAACATTTAGACCCGCAATATCACGTTTTCTGCGTATTTTTTCATGGTTTCCGCGAATTCAGTAATCGTTTCTGGCGAATAGGGTTTAACCCCCTCAAACTTCTTGTCCAGCGTTTCTTGCGGCACGAATTGCTGTAACGCATGGGTTTTCGCTCCTTTCACCATTTCGCCTATGCACTCCACGTCCTCAGCCGTAACAAACTCTGGAACCGCTGTGGTCCTGAACTCGTACGGCACTTTTCCAGTTTTCAAAATCTCAATAGTACGCATCAGTCCAGCCGTGTCTTTAGTGCCTAGCCGATTGTACTTTTCCAGTGAGGTTTTCACGTCCAAAGCCACGTAATCCACGTAGGGCAGGCATTCCTCCAATACTTCGGGATAAAACCCGTTCGTGTCTAACTTAACTTGGAATCCTCGCTTCTTAAGTTTCTCCAAAAACTTCGGCAGTTCTTTGTGCATTGTCGGCTCGCCTCCAGTCACCACCACGGCGTCTACGTACTTCTTGCGGCTTTCCAAGATTTTCAGCGCTGCGGCTTCATGCAGAAACGGCGGCTTCGGGTCAACAACTATGCGCCAGTTATGGCAAAAGGGGCATCGTAAATTGCAGCCCGGCGTATAGAGAACGGAGGCTACTTTGTTCGGGTAGTCGATGAGGCTGATTCTCTGTAAGCCGCTGAACTTCATGCGCTTTCACTCTTAAGCGGATAGTGGCACTGCTGCCATTACAGTTGACTTGTCGAAGGTTTTGCGAATGGCGAATTCCGCTTGTTTCCCATCGTTCCACTGGTCCACTGGTCGAAGATAGCCAACAACGCGTGAGTAAACCTCGCAGCTGGTTCCGCAGAGTGGACACTGCTTGTGCTCGCCGCTTGTGTAACCGTGAGTTGGGCAAACGCTGAACGTCGGTGTTAACGTGAAATAGGGTAAGCGTGAGTTCCAAGTCACCTTCCTGATAAGCTCGGCTGCCGACTTCCATGAGTAAAGCCTTTCGCCTAGGAAAATGTGAAAGACTGTGCCGCCGGTGTAAAGCGTCTGCAGGCTCTCTTGATGCTCTAATGCTTCGAACAAGTCACCTTCATAGTCCACGGGCAACTGCGAAGAATTCGTGTAGAAAGGCTCAGCGTGCTGCGTCTGAACCAGACGCTCGTTAGCTGCCACAATATTCCGATGTTTGCGTTTGTCGATGCGTGCAAGTCTGTAAGAAGTGCCCTCGGCGGGCGTCGCCTCCAAGTTGTAGATGTTACCTGTCTCCTCTTGGAAGTCTGCCAGCCGCTCCCGCATGAAGCTGAGCGTTTTGATGGCGAAATCCTTTCCATCCTGCGACGCGATGTCCACGCCTAAAAGGTTTATAACGGCCTCGTTGACGCCAACTAAGCCTATGGTTGAAAAGTGATTCTTCCAGTATTTGCCATAGCCCTCTTTAACGTTGCTCAGGTAACGCCGAGAGTATGGGTACAAGCCGTTCTCAGTGAACGCTTCGAGCATTTTGCGTTTAATCTCTAGGCTGGTTTTAGCTATTTCCATACCGTCGTCTAAACGCTGGAAGAACTCGGCCTCATCCTTGGATAAGTAGCCAATCCGCGGCATATTTAATGTAACAACTCCTATAGAACCTGTCAATGGATTAGCGCCGAAAAAGCCGCCGCCGCGCTTACGTAACTCGCGGTTGTCTATTCTTAGACGGCAGCACATGCTCCGCACATCCTCAGGGTGTAGATCGCTGTTCACGAAATTAGAAAAGTAAGGCACGCCGTACTTGGCTGTCACTTCAAAAATCGCTTTTGCCACTGGCGAGTCCCACGCAAAATCTTTGGTAATGTTGTACGTGGGTATTGGAAAAGTAAAAACCCTTCCCTTCGAATCGCCTTGACGCATAATCTCGGCAAAAGCCAAGTTGAACATCTCCAGCTCCTCAGCCATATCGCCATACGTGTCCTCGGTGACTTTTCCGTTGAAGAGAACAGCCTCATCCTTCATAAACTCTGGAACCGTCAGATCCAAAGTCAGATTGGTGAAAGGCGTCTGAAAACCCACACGAGTAGGCACGTTCATGTTGAAAAAGAACTCTTGTAGAGACTGCTCTAACTCCTTCTGATTTAGGTGGTCATAACGTATGAAAGGTGCCAAGTAAGTGTCAAAGTTGCTGAATGCCTGCGCGCCAGCCGCTTCGCCCTGAAGCGTGTAGAAAAAGTTAACCACTTGACCTAAGGCTGTTCTGAAGTGCTTAGCAGGTTTGCTCTCAATCTTACCGGGGACGCCGCCGAACCCTGAAAGCAGCAGTTCGCTGATGTCCCAGCCAACGCAGTAAGGTCCCAAAACGCCCAAGTCGTGAATGTGCATGTCACCTGAAAAGTGCGATTTAGCGATGCTCGAAGGGTAGATCCGTGATATCCAGTACTTGGCGATGACCGTGGACGAAAGGTAATTGTTCAAACCCTGCAATGAATAGCTCATGTTAGAGTTCTCTTTTACTCGCCAATCGGTAATCTCTAAATACTGATCTACCATGTCCGCAGAGCTTAAGAGAGCAGCGAGCTCTCGCATGTCCTGATGCTGTTTCCTGTAGAGAATGTACGCCTTAGCCGTTTGCGCATGACCGTTCTCTATTAACTGCCTCTCAACTAAGTCTTGGATCTCCTCAACCGTGGGCACTCCGTCTTCGCCGAAGCGGTTCCGAAGCTCCGCCAACACTTGGTCGCTTATGCATTTTGCTTGTTCACGGTCTTTTCCGCCCACGGCTTTGGCGGCTTTCCAAATAGCTTTTGTTATCCGTTCTTGATCGAAGGGTTCTAATTTTCCATCACGTTTTCTAACGAATTTCATTTTTTCACCTCAAGGAGCAACCGCCTGAAATCTTCAGGCTCTTCAAATTTTTTGTACACGGACGCAAAACGAATATAGGCTATACGATCGAGGTCTTTCAGGTATTTCATGACTAAATCGCCGATTTCCTGAGAGGGGATTTCTTCTTTGCCTTTCAGCATTATGGCTTGGCGCACGAGGCTTGCTAGCTCGTTGATCTGGTCCATGGTTACAGGTCTTTTTTCGCAGGCTTTCTGCAATCCGCGGATTATCTTGTTAACATCAAAACGTTCAAGCCTGCCGTCTTTCTTTCGCACCATAAGCTCCACTGTTTCCACATACTCATAGGTCGTAAAGCGCTTTCCGCAGTTGATGCATTCCTTGCGTCTTCGCGTAGTGTTCTCTGGTGAATCGCGTGTTTCCAAAGTTTTGAATTCACCAGACCCGCAGTAGGGACATTTCATAATTAACTTCTCCACAGTTGGCTGGTAGTGGATAATGGCATACTCGCCACACTAAGCGTAGCGTAGTATATAGTAATTGTCTACAGTGAAAATAAAATAAGCGGGTGTGTCAACATAGAAAATGTACACAATCGCGTGGGGTATACTAAGCTAATTCGAAGCTTTAACCGATAACTTTGACCGTTAAAGGCTATGTATTATTATATAGACCTGAAGAGTCTGTTTTAAAGGTTGTTCATTAAAAGATCAAACAGACAAACTCGTTCATAATCGAAATGGCTTGAAAAAAATATAAGCAACTATGCCACCACTAGCGCGCGCTAAGCGTCAGCTCAGACAGTGCTGTTAAGATGAAAGGTTCAGGAAGCATCAAAACCGTTGCGGAGAACCTAAGCTTCGGCGGCTATTTGTTCACGCTTAACGCGGGCAAAGAGGTAAAATGGCGTGCGCGAACTTTGCCCAGTTTTGAACTTGTGGCTTAACAGAGATAGCAGCTTCAACGGCAACGTGACTTCATCGATTTTCGACGCGGCAGAGCCCATTGCTGAGCGCGAGTTTACGGTTGGCCACGAGGAGTTGTATCAAACGCAAGATGCCTGCAGGCACTGCCAACGCTGACTTGTGACAGGTGGAAAGCGTATTCGACTGGACACAAGTGAAGAACATGCGTGTTGTGTGCTGGTTCGACGGGACTGGCAAGGACAGTTATGTGTGGACACCTTATTCTTTGGCGGTCGCCATTATAATACATTGCAGGAAAACACAGGTAGCCAAGGCAGTTATGACCCTAGCGAGCTCGTTGAGGTGGACGAGGAGCTCTGTAACGGTGACGCGTACATTTCGCGACGAAAAGCGCTGTTGGCAGGCTTCAAGGATTCCGTTGAGCAGCCTCCACTTAGAAGCACAGGCATTGATTACGGCTGCGCACGCTAAAGATCCAAAGATTTACGTGCTTGCAAACGCCATAATCGAAGATATATTAAGCGACCGATAAAAAATTACGGCGTTGATTAAACGGTTAAAACTGTAGGCAAAAATGACAGCGTTTTGGCGCAGTTAAATCTAATTACACACAGATGAACTGTTTCTTAAGGTCTTAAACACAACTAATAATTCCTATTTCAAATACAGACGGTCCACAGCTAACATTTAAGTTCGAGATAGAGTATATCTCTATGGTGCCTGTATGCATTTTAAATATCACAAGACAGGCATTCTGCTCATTAGCATTTTATTACTAGTTTTCATTACGCACGTCTCTTTTGCAGGCAATTATGACCAAACTTACAGTTTTCAAGTTCAATTTGGACTCTTCAGTCAAAAATTGTATGTTTCTGTGCCGCCTTCACTCTACGATTATTATCATGCTAAAACCCACAGACTTGCTGACGACAGTGACTACACTACACTTGTGACTCCTGATGCGTTCAAATCCATCGCAGAGAACATTCAAAACCTCACGCGAGACAAACCTTGCAGCGATGAAGAGTTCGCAAATGCCGTATTAATGCTGGTTCATCAGATTCCATACAATATTAGTGACGTCAAGTATCCTATTGAGACCCTTGTAGAAAATTCGGGGAAATGCGATACGTTATCGCTCCTTGCCGCCTCAATTATGAAGGCTGGAGGTTTGGATGTTGTCTTACTTTACTTCAAAGACATACACCACATTAATGTCGGAGTTTACCTACCTTATGAGCCCCATGGTACATGGTGGTGGCTGCCGCCAACTGGTTACGAGTTCAACGGCAAGAAATACTGGATAGCTGAGTGCACTCCCGCCATGGACTGGAAAGTAGGCGACGTACCACCACTCCTAGCGGGCGAACAGCCTTGCATTATTTCCCTTGAAAACAGTGAGGCGCCGTCACCATCATATGTTTCATCAAAATTGGGTATTCCCTTGAACTCATCTTCCATATCCATAAATCTATCTTCAGACCCCTCAGATATCAGCGGCAACGAGCGGACGCTTACAATTTCAGGTTCAATTTCACCCGGATACCCAAATGAAACTGTTGTCGTGTATTTTAGCCAAGACGCAATTTCCTACGATGACTGCAGCGGGTGCGCGCTAACAAAAACGGATTATTGGGGAAATTATTCTTTTAGTTGGAACCTCACCTCAACGGGCACATATTATACTAGAACAAGCTGGAGCGGTAATTTAGATTGCGCTGGCGCAGACAGCGAAATACTTACAGTTTTTATTGGGTTCCCGGAATCTCTGATTCAGTTTGAGGGACCCGACTACTACTATACTTACGGTCGCGCATACATCGCCGCCCATGAACTTCGTATAAGACAAGGTGTTGAAGAATTTCTCAATATCCAATTGTCAGGAGCAGGAGTCTCGCTTACCGGCGAATTCATTGTAGTGAAAAGCGGGCAGATAATAACAATACCGAGAATCGGGGAAACAAAAGAGAGCATTGAAAAAATAACAATACCAAAGGGCTTTCAACCACTAAGGTTACCAAAAGATATTGAACAGACGACAAATAATCAGTTGGGTTTTATCCTGCAAAACAGTGGCGGAAATAATTACAGTTTAAACGTTAGAGGATTGGACGATTACGAAATGGCCAAAATAAACCAGCCTAATGGAAACAGGACAGCTTTCATGAACGCATCTAAAAACATAAGAGAAGACACATGGTATAAGGTCGCAGCAAGCATATCTGAGGACGAAATAACCGCCAATTTACATAATATGGATGGCACTCTTATAGAAAGTATGACAATCCCACACGACGAGATAGATATTAGTGAATTAGTAATACTGATAACAAACAACACAGACAGAGCTGTAGCTTTCAAAAATTTGAAAGTCGAAACTCTCAATACCCCCGCTCAACCCGCCGAGGATGCCGAAAGCCCTAAGGTTGATGAAAAAGCAGCAGAGGGTAGTGAGTTGTTAGCTCCGTATGTTAACTTGATAATTCTCTTAGTTGCAACTTCTGCAGCCGTGGTCTACATCAAAAAAAGAAGGCAAGTGAGAAACAGTAACAAGAAACACACCTTAATAATGTTCTCGGAGCAATACTACTATTCACATTCTGCTTTGACTACCTATTGACACAGAGCCTACATCAAAAAATGCGCGAGTATTTCGGGGTTTATGCAGGCGGTGCACAACTGACATTGATTCTGATAGGTGCTTTCCTTACCATGAAACTCGCTGTAAAACTCACAAGGGTTCCGGCTCTTCCTATTGCGCCGACGCTGGTATTGTTGCCATCAATAGCTCTTCTGCTTTATTCTTGAAGAGGCGCTCTGGTCATGGCGCTTCTTTCTTATTGCAGCAGCGAACAGCACTGTTCCAACGAGTAGCGGAAGAACCATTCAAGTAGGCGTGCGCCCTCATTGTTTTTGTCTGCGTTCAGGACAAAAACGCGCCGAGACAGGTATCAGAAGGTGCTTGGGAAACAGTAGCAGAGCATATCAAGAATCAAATTAGCCCGTTATCAATAGAATTCATCATAAATTTAATGCTCTTTTGTAGTGAATTCCTCAGCTATTTCTTTAATAGCGCTAATCGTTTCTTCTATATCCTCCTTTGTGATTCCTCTATGAGTCACCATTCTGACCGTGTTCTTATCTTGAGTGAGAGCGAGAATACCTTTGTCTTTAAGTTTTGAAAGGAATCCGTAATCAGTTATTCTTGGGTTTTTTATATCGAAACGAACAATGTTCGTCTGTACCGCATCCAAGTTGACTGAGAGGCCTCTTATTTTTGCTATTCCCTCGGCCAAACGCTTTGCATTTCTGTGGTCTTCTTCTAGTCTATCAATCATTTTCTCCAAGGCAATTATGCCTGGCGCTGCGATTATTCCAGCTTGTCGCATACCACCGCCCAAAACTTTGCGGATTTTTCGTGCTTTTTCGATAAATTCTTGAGAGCCGACAATTAGAGACCCTACAGGACAGCTCAAGCCCTTTGACAAGCAGAACATTAGGTTCTCCGCATGCATTGCCAATTTCTTTACGTCGATTTTCAAAGCGACAGCGGCATTAAAGATACGTGCACCATCCACATAGAGCTTTAGACCGTGTGCTTCAGCTACTTCGCGTATTCCTTTCATCTGATTGGGAGTCACAATGGTTCCTCCATGTCTGTTGTGAGTGTTCTCAATACAAACTAATGTTGCATCTGGAAAGTGGATGTCTTTTGGTCTTATGGCTTTCTCAACGTCTTCTGGAGAAAGAACTCCTGTTTGGCTTTTCACAAGCAATGGCAGTAGACAGGCGATTGCTGAAAGTCCAATTCCCTCGTACCAATAAATGTGTGATTGAGCCTCCAGTATGACCGAATTCCCTCGTTTTGTGTTGCTCATTAAAGAAATCAAATTCGCTTGAGTACCACTTACGACGAGGAGAGCTTTTTCTTTGCCCATCTTCTCAGCAGCTAGTTCTTCAAGCTCCCTAATAGTCAAGTCCTCCCCAAAAACGTCATCGCCCAGTTTCGCACTCTGAATGGCCTCAAGCATCTCCTCGGTGGGCAGCGTTACCGTATCGCTCCTCAAATCGATAATCTCTTTAGTTGACATTACCTTTTCTCTTCCCTTAAAGGTCATTACCTATGGTTGCTAAAGTCAGAATTTAATTTTATCCGAGTTTGGGATACAAATTTAATCCAACCAACAATTTCAGACCAGTAAACGCACCTCAGAAAGCAAGAAAAAGCGTATACAGGGTTCAGAACATAAGTACTTTTCAGGATTCAGACAGGAAAGGGTAGGGCACTATATACCATTACCATTATAAGGTATAGTCGGAAACGAGCATACACGATTTTGGAATTATGACAGTTTTGCGTCTCTGTTTTTTTCTGACCATTAAACCAGTGAAAAGTCCGATTAGCGTAACCAGAAAAAGACTGTGACTCTTCAGCAAAACAAGAAGCTACATGGAGGAAAGGTGGCCATCGCGATGAGAATGCGTATCGCAGAGGGACCTAGCAAAGATTTCTCTTTCAACATAAAACTTCCACGCGCGCTTACTCCCAATCCAACAATCTCTTTTCTCCTTCGATGTTCTTGATGTTTGTAATATCTTGGCTTACTTCTAATGTTCCTAAGTAATTTCCATTTTTGTCACGAACTGGGAAGTATCTTATGTAAATTTTTTTTCCACCGAGATTAATCCAGAATTCAGCAACATTTCTCTCCCCTCTCTTAAATGCGTCTAGGATTTGGATGACCTTATTTAAGCTCTTGCTGGGATGACATTGCATTACCTTTTTTCCAACTACACTTCTAGGTCTCGGAAAAATCCTGTCACCGTTTCTATTGAAGTAGCTTACGATGTCATTTTTATTTACAAAGGATATTTCAATTGGCATAGAGTCAAGCATTGCTTCAATTACCTCAGGTTTAATGTTTTCTATCATTTTAGCCACTGCTAGATTGAATTCTTAGGACTAGAGAATAAATCTTTTTCAAAATAGCGAGTGGGGGATTAAATTTCAATCCCCCACTATTTCTGAGTACATTGCATGCTTCTGAAAAAAACTGTCTCTAAGCACGGTGAATAACCTGTTTTTCTAAAAGGCAAGTTAAATAGAAAAAGGCGCACCAGATTCATTTTGAGAAAAAAGTTTTACCTGAATTCTTAGAACAAGCGAATATTTGAACACGCGCGTTTGTTGAAAAGCTGCCCGAGTAAAACGGCTTGCAAGCTCCATTCTTTTCCATACTTTCCAGGAGGACTGTTTTTATACGCGCTTGGGTTATGCATGAGGAAAAGGAAGCTTTACGTAGTTGACTATTTTCGTTGATGACGCGGGAAGCGGAGACTTGCTTTTTGGCGTGGTCATAGGCGCCTACCGTGAGGAAACCAGCGAGTTCAAGTACGATCTCATTGACGTCAGGTTTTATCAAGAGCTTTTCTGCAAGAAAGCGTATTTGCAGGAGGCCTCTCGTGTCACATCTAAGCTTGTTGCTGCTTTGAAGGTGAAGCCCGATGAGGAGATTCACGTTTGCCAGGGCAACATCTTCGACATGGCTGTAGCTGACTTGGAGAAGGTTTACGGTGAAAAGCGCGTTAGCCGTGTGAAAGTTGTGGGTGAGGCGCAGAGGCTTGTGGAAATCGCGTATTTGGATGAGATTCGCAATTTGGGTTACGAACCCTTGACTGGGCGGGAGGTTAAGCGCGCGAAGAGTTTCTTCCATATGATGCGCTGGCTAAAAGCAAATCCCGCGATGCTACGGTACGCGAAGACTGGTTGGCCGCGGCTGAAGCGGTATCGAATGTTCAGGCAGTT
>Ga0209636_10002324_pt1 | contig 19362 bp, 18 predicted proteins | sample DeeMarSWOR152_54_FD_187464 | JGI IMG/M metagenome (GOLD analysis project Ga0209636, IMG submission 187464) | Marine sediment microbial communities from White Oak River estuary, North Carolina - WOR-1-52-54 (SPAdes) (version 2) | ecosystem: Environmental > Aquatic > Marine > Intertidal zone >... | reverse complement strand
CAGTTCATTTTCATTCATGGCGCTGACTAGTCTGTTCTTGAGATAGTATTTTCCCTTTGTGGGCGTATCCAAACAGCCGATGAGATTCATGAGCGTAGATTTTCCAGAGCCAGAAGGACCCATGATGGCTAAAAATTCATTCTGGGAGATGGTGAAGGTTACACCTTGGAGAGCCCTGACTTCTTGTTCTCCTAATTGATACACTTTCCAGAGGTCTTCAGTGGAGATCAAGATATTATTTTCCGATTCTGACATTCTTATTCGCTTTTCTTTTCTTCTGGCTTAACCAGCGTATCATCCTTGAGCTGGCGGAGGGCATTGTAGGGGCCGACGACAATCTGCTGGCCTTCTTTCAGGCCTTCGGTTATTTCTATCATCATTTCGCCCATGATGCCCTTTTTCACCGGTTGAAACTTAATCCGATTTTCTGCTGAGACAACATAGACTCCTTCCTCCTCCTCCTCCATCTTTTTCTTTTCCTCTTCCTCCTTTTTTTCTCTTAGGACTAAGGCTGAAATCGGCACAGCCAGGACATCTTTTCTTTCATCCGTTATGATGTCTGCCGAGGCAGAGAGACCAGGTTTGAGTTCCCTTGGAGGGTTTTCGAGAGTGATGACAACCTTGAAATCTTTTGATTCTTGAGAGGAAGTTATTTTTTGAATGGCAGAGCTGCCAATCTCGGTGACTTTTCCCTGAATGATTTGCTCGGGAAGAGCATCCACTCTTACTTCAGAGGATTGTCCGAGTTGAACTCCTACAACATCGGTTTCATCGACATCCACTTCGATCTCCATCACTGATAGGTCAGCGATAGTCATCAGCACAGTGCCCGGGTTATTCATTGTCCCAATCAAGGCTATCTCGCCTTCTTCGACTCTCAGACTGGTGATAATTCCATCAATAGGAGAGTTATAGGTAGTTTTATTCAAATTATCCAGGCTGCTTTCAAGGGAAGCTTTGGCCTGGTTAATCTGATAGAGAATAGCTCTGTGTTGAGCTCTGGAGATATCATACTGGGCCTTTGCTGCTTCTAATTGTTCTCTCGAGATGAGCTGTTCATCATAGAGTCTTTTTTGCCTTTCATAGAAATTTTTATCTTTTTGTAATCTTGCTTCAGCTTCAATAAGTTGAGCCCTGTAGGAAAGGATGAGAGCTCTGTCCCTTTCGGCGTTAGCTTCGTACTGGATTGCGTCAAGCTTTAGGAGAAAATCTCCCTCTTTCACTATTTGCCCTTCTTCAACGCCTATCTTCACGATTCTTCCCGGGACTTGAGCACTTATGTTCACATTCTTTTTAGGCTTGACCTCACCAGAGGCAGAGATGATAGAAGTCAGGTCGTGGTTTTTCACTTCTTCAACAGTCACTTTTATCGCTTTTTCTCTCTGAGAGCGGATATTGAAATATACGATAAGGGCGAGAACAATGATGACAATCAATATGATGATTATTCTTCGCCGTCCTCTCTTTTTCTCCATTCTTATCAAGACCTTTCCGTTCAAGATATTTCTATTATACTACTTACGATTTGAAAGATAAAAGGTTTAAAAATGAATATAAGGATCTTTTTTTCCGTGACAACATATGACTTAAGGTATGGTTTTGGGATTGGCTTTGCTCCCTTCAGATTTTTAACGCCATTCCCTCACCGCCCTTCTCAGCGGCTGCGGAACTGCGCCCGTTTGCTCTAGCATCACTGAAAGGATGACCTCTGTTCAACCAGAGCTCACCCGATTTCCAAAGGCGTGCTCAATACATCCTCGCCGCCTGACTTGGTCAGGTTCCTTCGAAGGCCGGCTTAGAAAGGCTAAATCTGAAATGGTCGCTTCAACCATTCCCAAAACCATAATCTGTCACGGGAAAAAAGATCCTTACGAAATGATTTAAGAGGCAAAAGGTTTGGAAAGGTTGCTCTTGAATCAAAGAGTTGATAATATGGAGGGGATATGTTTCTAGACGTTGCCAAAGACGCAGCCCTAAAAGCCGGAGAGATGCTCAGGGAAAATTTCGATGAAGCCCGCGAGATTTCTTTTAAAGGAGAGATCAATCTGGTCACTCATTTTGATTCTTTATCCCAGAAGATGATCTATGAGCATCTTTCTTCGAGTTTTCCTGAGCATGATTTTTTGGCTGAAGAAGACTTATGCAAGGAAAAGGGGTCTGAGTATCGGTGGCTCATTGACCCCCTTGACGGAACGACCAATTTTGCTCATAAATTCCCCGTGTTTTGTGTTTCCATAGCTTTGGAAAGCAAGGGAGAAATTATGCTTGGTGTGGTTTATGATCCTTTAAGAAAAGAGATGTTTTGGGCTGAGCAAGGTGGAGGAGCTTTTCTCAACGGAGAAAAGATAGAAGTCTCTTTGACTGATGATTTAGATAAAAGCCTCGTTGCCACTGGATTTCCCTATGATATCCGGAAAAGCGAGGTAAACAATATCAATCATTTCAATAATTTCGCCATCCGAGTCCAAGCCATCCGCCGCTGTGGTTCGGCAGCCATGGATCTTTGCTATGTGGCTTGTGGAAGGTTTGACGGTTTCTGGGAATTAAAGCTCAATTCCTGGGATGTTGCGGCCGGAGTTTTGATGGTTAAAGAAGCGGGAGGTCAAATTTCTGATTTTCAAAATGGAGAATACAGCGTCTATGGCTTGGAAACGCTGGCCACCAATGGATTGATTCACCAGCAAATGGTTGATATCTTGCAGTTGGGAAAGCCATGAAAAAGAGCAATTCTAAATCAGAGGCCACAGGGATCTGTTTCATTCTTTGCACTTGGTTGGTCATTCTTGTATTTTTTTCCAGTTGTGTCCCGGCCAAGAGACCTGTTTCCAGGATAGATAAGGTTCTTCCAGAGAAAGGCTTTGATCTTATTCCGAGGAGTGAGGAAAATTTTTTAAGTCAGAAAATTGCTGCTGATATAGAAAAAGATACCGAGATTATAGAGAATGAGCTCCTGAATAAATATATTGAGGAATTAGGTGTCAGAATTATTAGTCGAACTCCTTTCCGTTACTTTGTCGATGGCTACGAGTGGGCTTTTCAAATTATTGATTCTTCTGATATCAACGCTTTTGCCACCCTTGGGGGAAAGATTTATCTTTCTCGGGGCATGATTGAAGCCACTGAGAGTGAATCAGAGCTAGCCGGAGTGTTGGCCTTTGAGATGGGTCATATTATGGCCCGAAATGTTCATCAGCATCTTTCTCAGGATGCAGTCATTCGAGGTTTGGTTTTGCCAGGAGAAATGATTCAAGGCCAAGAAGGCTTGGAGAACCTGGGTCAAGTTCTTGAAGCCAAGGGAGGAGCCTATAACTATTTTTCTAGCCTCGAGTATTATCCAGAGGAAGTCGAGAAAGCGGACAAGTTCGCTCTCCACAACAGCTATGATGCTGGGTTAAATCCTCGAGGTTTTATAAATTTTATGCATCGTCTCCTGGAGAGGAAAAGTCAGGAAGCTTTCCCTCGTTGGATACAGAGGAATCCCTGGAGTCTGAGAAGAGAAGAGCACCTCCTAGCCATCCTGAAATTGTTTCCCCCTGTTGCCTTCCGCGAGGAAACTTTGAAGTTTGACGATTTTAAGATTCAGCTTAAATCTCTTGCTCCGCCTGCTTGGGAAATAGAAGAGGAACTCACTATCCCAGAATACGCAGCTGTTCTGACAGTAAATGTTCTTGGAAATGTGGACTGGATAGATACCGGACTCGATGTGGTTGAAGATCAGGTAATATATTTTCAAGCCTCGGGTGGAATATCTCTTCAGAAGGGAAATCCTTTGGCTTACTGTGGCCCAGAGGGCTACAATCTCAGGACCATGCAGCAGCCCATTGCTGATAAAAAAATAGGAGCTTTAATCGGCAAAGTGGTTAAGCTCATCTCTATTGAAACAGATGAAGAGACTGGAGAGGAAATTCGCAATGAAATCGAGAGATGTTTTTACATCGGCCCTGAGAATAGAGTAAGAATGGAACTCGATGGCCGTCTTTTTCTCGGTATCAATGAGAACATTGTCGGTGATAATTCTGGTGAATTCAAAGTCACCATTCATCTTGAAAAGCCAATAGACGAACAACAGGCTTTCTAAGAGCACTCCCAAGCTGACCCCGATATTTATACTCTATTTTTGTTTTTTAAGGAATCTTTCCATGAACTGGATGTCATAGTCTCCTTTGATAAAGGAAGAATTGGAGAGAAAGCCTAAATGGAGAGGGATATTTGTTTTTATTCCCACTACAGTGGTCATCTCTAAAGCTGTTTGCATTTTTTTTATGGATTCCTGGCGAGAAGGGGCAAAGGCCACAATTTTCGCCACCAGGGAATCATAATCGGGGGGGATTTGCCAGCCGCAATAAGCCGCCGAATCAACCCGGATTCCTTCTCCTCCAGGAAGGACGAGAAAGTCTATTTTTCCAGGCGAGGGGATGAAAGTTTCAGCATCTTCAGCATTGATCCGGCATTCAAGACTGTGCCCTCTTCTTCTTAAATTAAGGGAAAAAGACAGCTTTTCTCCAGCCGCAATCTTTATCTGTTCTTTGATCAAATCAAGATCATAAATCATTTCTGTTATGGGGTGTTCCACTTGAACACGGGTGTTGGCTTCCATGAAGTAGAATTTCTTTTGTTCATCTACCAGAAACTCAAAGGTTCCTAGGCTTTGATAGCCAATGAAACGAGCAGACTCCTGGACAGCCTTCATCATCTTTTTCCTCAATTTTTCATCGATAAAGGGGGAAGGGGTTTCTTCCAAGAGTTTTTGGTATTTCCTTTGGATTGAACATTCTCTTTCGGCGAAGACAAGAATGTTGCCTTTTTTATCGCCAATGACCTGAATCTCTATGTGGCGGGCTTTGGAAATGTACTTTTCAAGATAAAGTGAGGGATCGCCGAAAGCGCCTTCTGCTTCCCTTTGGGCGATCGGGAACTGCTCTTCTAACTGGGTGGCAGAACGGGCGATTCGCATGCCTTTCCCGCCTCCGCCGGCTTTCGCTTTCAGGATGACAGGGAAGCCGATCTTCTGAGCCACTTTTTTAGCTTCAGAAATATCATCGAAGGTTTTGTCACTCCCCGGAATGACCGGAAGTTTAGATTTTTTCATCTCCAGTCGAGCTCTGCTTTTGTCTCCCATAAGTCTCATCAGAAAAGATGGGGGACCGATAAAGGCAATCCCGTGACTTTCGCAAATCTCTGGAAAACGGGGATTTTCTGCCAGGAAGCCATAGCCTGGGTGAATGGCATCTGCTTTGGTGATTTCTGCTGCACTCATGATATTAGGAATATTCAGGTAGCTTTCAGAGGTCTTGGCCGGCCCTATGCAAATTTTTTCATCAGCCAGCATGGTATGGAGAGAGCTCGTGTCTGGTTTGGAATAAACGGCAACTGTCTTGAGCCCTAATTCTCGAGCAGCACGAATGATGCGTAAGGCTATTTCTCCTCGGTTGGCGATCAGAATTTTAGAGAACATGAGGATTATTTGAGAGGTTGGATGGCAAATAATTTTTGTCCGTATTCGACAGGCTTGCCGTTTTCCACGTATATTTCTTTCAGGATACCTTCTACCTCAGATTCGATTTCGTTCATGAGCTTCATTGCTTCGATGATGCAGAGGACTTGAGTCTTTTTGATTTCCTCGCCCGGTTCGACGAAAGGTGGTGAGGAAGGGTCAGGTGCCCGGTAAAAAATTCCTACCATGGGTGAGGTGATGCAGTACAGATTATCCTCTTTCTTCTCCGGGGAAAACTCTTGAAGCTCAGAACCTTCTTTGACTTCTAAAGGTTGAGAGGTTTGGGTGAGATTGACGGGTTTTGCCTCATGAAGAGAAGTGTTGCGACTAAGTTTTATCTTCAGTCCTTCAATTTCAACTTCAAAGTGAGATAAATTCTTTTCTTCCATAAGCCGGATAATTCTATTTATTTCTTCATAATCAATTTTCGCCTTCATTTTTTTCCTCCTTCCCTGAATCTCTGAAGGGATAGGATTCTTTTTCTTCTTCATGGAGCAAGGTGAAAAATTAGTAATACCTTAATCGTTCAGGAAGCAAATGTCAAGATTCTTTGGAGATGTATTCGTTCCCAAAAGATTTTTTATGGAAAAAATAGAACTGTCCCTATTTATTAGGCGTTTGACTTCAGGCTAAGGTTTCCCTTAATATTTTAGATGTCCATCAATTGCTGAGGAAAAGGAATTATGCTCGATCAATTATCGAATCGTCTCCAAAAAGTGTTGAAATTTCTTCGCGGCGAAGGGAAAATCACAGAAAAAAACATGGCCGAGGCGTTGCGGATGATTCGCTTGGCTTTGCTTGAAGCCGATGTGAATTACAAAGTCGTTAAGGAATTTATTGAAAGAATCAAACATAAAGCTTTAGATGAAGAGGTTCTTTCCAGTCTCACTCCTTCCCAGCAAGTCATTAAGATTGTCAAGGACCAACTGACTTTTATCCTCGGCAAAGAGACCCAGGGTTTAAAATTCTCAAATGTCCCTCCTTCGATCTTCATGCTGGTGGGGCTCCAAGGCTGTGGGAAGACGACAACTTGTGGCAAACTGGCGAAATGGGTTTTGGGGATTCAAAAAAATCCCCTTCTGGTCTCATTCGACTTAAAAAGGTTAGCAGCCCAAGACCAAATCATACAGATTTCTCAAACGCTCAATCTTCCCTTTTATGAAATGAGCAAAGATCAAATATCTTCTCCCCAGAAAGCTCTCAAGGACCTGGTCAAATTCACTCAAAATAGAGGTTTCGACCCCTTGATTGTCGATACTGCAGGAAGGCTCCATGTGGACGAAGAGCTGATGGAAGAGCTTCAAATGGCCAAAAACATCCTTAATCCTGATGAAGTTATTTATGTTGGAGATTCGCTGACTGGTCAGGATGCAGTTAAAAGTGCCCAGCTCTTCAGCGACAAAATTGGTTTAACCTCAATCATTTTAACTAAAATCGATGGCGATGCCAGAGGCGGAGCCGCCTTGTCTATCGTTTCGGTTACTGGAAGGCCCATTAAGTTTGTTGGACTAGGAGAGAAATTCGATCAGTTGGAGATCTTCCATCCGGATAGAATGGCTTCGCGAATCCTTGGAATGGGAGATATCCTGAGTTTGGTCGAGAAAGCTGAACAGGAAGCTGATGCTAAGGAGGCAGAAGAACTGGCACGTAAGTTGCGAAAACAGGAATTTACTCTCCAGGATTTTAAGAAACAGTTGGCGCAGATGAAAAAAATGGGCTCTTTCTCGCAAATCTTGAGTTCGTTTCCCACCGGAGGAATTTATAAAAATCTTTCTAAGGTCAAAATAGATGATAGGAAGCTTATTTATTATGAGGCCATCATAAACTCAATGACGCCCCTGGAAAGGGAAAATCCCAAGATTATCAATGGTAGCCGTCGCAAGCGAATCGCCAAGGGAAGCGGCAGACCTGTCATTGAGGTTAACCAGCTATTGAAGCAATTTTTCGAAATGCAAAAGCTGATGAAAAAATCCCATTTCCAAAAACTTCTTTCTTCGCTTCCTCCATTATCTCACTGAAATCTATTGACTTAAAAGCAAAATTCAGATATTATCTCTTTTCATCCTAAACCGCGGGATTTAAAATGATTTCTATTCGATTAATGAGGCTCGGAGGAAAGAAAAAACCCTTCTACCGAATAATCGTTGTCGATTCTCGAAAGCCAAGAGAAAGTAAAGCTAAAGATATTCTCGGTTACTATAACCCTCTGAAGGAACCGCCGGAAATTAAAATTGATATCGAAAAGGCTAAATTCTGGCTCGATCAAGGAGCACAGGCATCTAATACAGTTCAGTCTCTTTTACATAAAGTTTCCAAATCAGAGAGACTTACGCATTAACATTCTTAATCTTAAAGGAGGTTACAGTGAGAGAACTGGTTGAAATGATTGCCAAATCATTAGTGGACAATCCGGAAAAAGTTCAGGTTTCCCAATTGGAAGGGGAACAAACCACGATCTTAGAACTCAAGGTCGCTCCGGAAGATTTAGGAAAGGTAATCGGAAAACAAGGAAGAACTGCTCGCGCAATCAGGATTATTCTTGGTGCTGCAGGAATGAAGATGAAAAGGAGATTCAATCTCGAGATAATCGAAAAAGCATAGTTTGGTCAGCGTCGGAAAAATTGTAAAGAGTAAAGGAAAGAGAGGCGAACTTAAGCTTAAGCTTTACTCGAAACATTATTTTAAGCCTTTTTTTCCTAAGGTTTATCTCCAAAGGAAGGGGGCCTTAGAAGAGTTTGAAGTCGAAAATCTTCGCCCTTATAAAGATTACAGCTTAATCAAACTGAAGGAGGTCGATACCTTAGACCAGGCTTATGAGTTGGTGGGCCAAGAAATCTTGGTTCCCGATGAATTTCTTCATCCCCTCGAAGAAGATAATTATTATCTGTTTCAAATCATAGGCAGTTCTGTCATCACCACGAAAAAGGAGAAAATTGGCACTGTCAAAGATATATTTTTCATAGAAAATAATGAGCTATTAGTTGTCAAAGAGGGGAGAAGAGAGATTCTTATCCCTTTTTCTAAATCTATTTGTCTCAAAATCGACCTGGTCAAGAAAGAGGTTCTTATCAACCCCCCTGACGGACTTTTAGAGTTGAATGAGATTTGATATAATCACCATATTCCCTGAAATGTTCAGGAGTGCATTTTCAGGGGGAATTATTAAAAAAGCCCAGGAGAAGGGTCTGATTGAGATTCATGTTCATAACCTTAGGGAGTTTGCCTTTGATAAGCATAAGCAGGTGGACGACCGTCCCTATGGGGGAGGCGAAGGCATGGTTTTCAAGCCTGAGCCCATTTTTGCTGCAGTGGAAAAGGTAAAACAGTCGGAGGATGCAGCTGTGTATCTCCTCTCTCCTCAAGGAAAGAAATTTAATTTTCAGTTTGCGGAAGAATTAGCTCACCATTCCCAACTGATTCTTATCTGCGGACGCTATGAAGGAGTGGATGAGCGAGTGATTCAGTATTCGGTATCAGGAGAAATTTCTATCGGAGATTACATCCTGACTGGGGGAGAACCAGCAGCTATTGTTGTTGTCGATGCTGTATCAAGGTTTATTCCTCATGTCGTGGGGAAATCTGAGTCTGTCAGACATGATTCTTTTTCTGACAGCCTTCTCGATTTTCCTCAATACACCCGGCCTCGTGATTTTAAAGGAAAGAAGGTTCCCCAGATTCTTTTTTCTGGAGATCATGATAAAATAAATTTATGGCGACGAAAAAAGTCGATGGAAAAGACGTTGTCCATAAGGCCCGATTTACTCAAGGACAGAGAGTTAAGTCCTGAGAATAAAAAGATACTAAATGCAATAAAGAAAGGAAAAAACAATGAGTCTGGTTGATTTGGTTGAGGAAAAGCAGTTGAGAAAAGACCTGGATTCGTTTAAAGTGGGAGATACAGTCAAAGTGCATGTGATAATCCGGGAAGGAGACAAAGAGAGAATTCAGGTTTACCGAGGAGATGTGATCGCCAAAAGGAGATCCGCCATGAATGCCACCTTTACGGTTCGAAAAATATCCTTCGGGATAGGAGTGGAAAGAATTTTTCCGCTCCACTCCAAGATGATAAAGAAAATTGAAGTGGTGAGAAAAGGAAAAGTCAGAAGGGCCAAATTGTATTACCTTCGAAAGCTCAAAGGGAAAGCTGCCCGACTAAAAGAGATAAGGTCATAGCCTTGCCAGATTTCTTAATAGAGGAAAGATTTTTTAAAAAGGGATATCGGACAATTGTCGGAGTCGACGAGGCAGGAAGAGGAGCTCTTTTCGGTCCGGTGGTGGCTTCTGCAGTTGTTATGCCTTTGTTAGCGATGCGAAAGGATCTATCCGAAGTTATAAGCGAAATAGATGATTCCAAGCTTCTTACTCCGAAGAAAAGAAAAAGACTAGCCGGGATTATCTTGAAAGAGGCAAGATCAGTGGGGATCGGCTTAGCAACAAATTTTGAGATTGATCAGGAAAATATATATTGGGCTGCATTGAAGGCCATGAAAAGAGCTATCCAGAACTTGTCCCTAAGACCGGATATTCTTCTCATAGATGGCTTTCAGCTAAAAGATGTTAACTGTGCTCAAGTGCGTATTCCTGGAGGGGATAGCAAGAGCATTTCCATAGCAGCGGCCTCCATTGTGGCTAAAGTTGTCCGGGATAAGATGATGGTCCTCTTAGATCAAGTTTATGAAGGATATGCTCTGGGGAAGAATAAGGGTTATGGGACTAAGGAGCATTATCAGGCCTTAAGAGAAAAAGGACCGACCCCTTTGCATAGATTTTCCTTTAATTTGGAGCATAGGAAAAATGGCTGTTAACAGGACAAAAACCATCGAGATTGCCGAAAGATATGTCCAAGCAGGAAAACTTGCGGATGCCATTGGAGAATACAAGAAGTTATTAGTCGGTGATGCTCAAGATTTTAACATCCGAAACATCATCGGTGATTTGTATGCGAGATTAGGCAAGAGAGACAAAGCGAGGGAAGAATTTCAGAGAATAGCAGATTATTATGAAGAAAAAGGATTATATCCTCAAGCCATTGCTATTTATAAAAAAATAAATAAATTAGATCCAGAAGATGTGGAACTCGCTGTCAAACTGGCTGACCTTTTTGGAACCTATGGTTTTCTTTCTGAAGCGAAGAGAGAGTACTTGAGAGTCGCCAAGAATTTGGAGAAGAAAGGTCATATAAAAGAAGTCATTCCTGTCTATGAGAAGCTGGCCAAAATGGACAAAGAAGACCTCGAAGTACGTTTGATCCTTGCAGAGCTATACAACAAGGAAGGTTTAGGGGATCAGGCTGTCGAGGAATTGAATGCCGTCGCTGAATCCAGGTTAAAAAATGATAAGCTCAAGGATGCTGAAAAGATACTTGTCCAAGCAAATAAGATAAAAGAGAACGATTTAAGAACTGTCACCAATCTTATCGAGCTTTTCAAGAAGAGAAACAAAAAGAAAGATGCTTTTTCACTTCTCGATAGTGCCCTCAAGAAAGAAAAAGAAAATTTGAAATTACTGAATTTATTAGGGAATCTTTATTTTGAAGACCAGAATTTTAAAATGGCTAAGGAAGTATTTTCCCAGGTGCTAGCTCTCCGCGAAATGGATGTTGAAGCAAGAGTGAAGTTAGGGCGCGTCTATATCCAAGAAGATAAATTAGATGAAGCCTACGAGCTCTACGAGCCTATCATGGAGGGATTGATCAAGAGAGAAAAGGGCGAAAAAGCTATAGGTCTTCTCGGTCTTATTCTTTCCTCTAAGAAGGTTCATCTTCCTTCCTTAGAAAAGTTAGCTGATATCTATAAATTAAAAGAGCAGAAAGACAAACTGGAAACTGTCTACAGGGTTATTGTTGAAGAATACCGAGAGAGAAAGTTAAAAGAGAAAATGTTGGCTACTTTGGAAGAGCTTATTCAGCTTGCTCCAGAAGATAAAGAGTTGACCGAGGAATACAAGCTTCTCCAACAAGAACCCGGTCTTTTAGAGAAGAGAGAGGAGGAAGAGAGGAAGAAGGCAGAAGAGGAAGAGAAGAAAAAGAAGGAAGAGGAGGAGAAGAGGAAGTTAGAGGAGGAGGAAAAGAAGAAAAGAGAGGAAGAAGAGAGAAAAAAGAAGGAAGAAGAAAAAATAAAGCTAGAGGAAGAAAAGCGGAGAATAGAGGAGGAGGAGGAGGAGGAGGAGAGGAAGAAAGCAGAAGAGGAAGAGAAGAAGAAAAAGGAAGAGGAGGCAACTCAAAAGTTAGAGGAAGAGAAGAGAGAGAAAGAAGAAGAAGAAAGGCGGAGTGCAGAAGAGGAAGAGAAGAGAAGACTTGAGGAGGAAGAAAGAAAGGAAAAGGAAGAAGAGGAAAGAAGGAGGTTAGAGGAAGAAGAAAGGAGACAAAAAGAAGAGGAAGAGAAGAGGAAGAAGAAAGAAGACAGAGAAAGAGAGCAAGTCAGAGTTAAGGAACCAGGAGTTGCTGGCGAGGATAAAGAAATAATAAAAGTGAAACTCGCTAAAGCTGATTTATATCTGGAGCAGGGTTTAATCCGGAATGCAAGACGAATTCTTGAAGACTTAAAAATCAGGTATTCTGATGAACCGAGAATAGACGAAAAGATTTCCATGCTTGATGAAGTCAGGACAAAAATGGAAGAGGGAGAAATCGCGAAGAGGCTTAAAGAGGTTGGAATCAAAGAAGTGGAATTGGAAACAAGGGAAATACAAAGAGCAGAGGCAGTAGTAGAAGAGATTACAGCCTCCAAAGTTTTTACCGAAACAGATGAGATTTCTGCCCCTGAAAAGGAAGAAGAGAAAGAGAAAGATTTTTTTGACTTGGAAGAAAGAGCAAGGGATGAGTTGGATACCATTCAAATCATTGCTGATCATCAAGTTAAAGCAGATACCGAGACTTTTGAGAGAGAGCTCTCTGAGATAGTTACAGAATTTAAGAAAGAAGTGGGAGAGAGGGTCGATAAAGAGGATTATGAAATACATTACAATCTTGGCATTGCTTTTATGGAACAGGGCTTGTTTGATGAAGCCATAGAGGAATTTGAGCTTGCTTCGAAAGATGAAAAGAGGGCTTTGGACTGTTATGGTCTCAAAGGGAATTGTTATAGACAAAAAAAAGATTTTAAAGAAGGAATGAAATGTATGGAGAAAGGTTTGGCCCTCGCTGAGGAAGGATCAACTCCATTTTATGCTTTGAAGTATGAATTGGCTTCAATTCATGAAGAAATAGAAGAGTATGACAAAGCCCTCGCTATATACAATGAGATAAAAGAATGGAACTCTGAGTTCAGAGATGTGGGAGATAAAATTAAAAGTCTGGGGAAACTTGCCTCTGGAAAATCCTTAGAAAAATAAAGCTTTACCCTCGGGAGAATTTTAAACTAAGTTGAGTTATTCCTAAAAACTGCCGGCACCTTTATCTATTTTTAATCATATCTGCTTTCCAGAAAGCCCCGCCTTTTTTGCGCTCGAGACTATCTTATCTTCACTTGGAAATTTTTAGCCGTTTAACGTGAGAAACTTTAGCAGAAAAATGCGTTATCTGTTTTTGGAAACAGAAAACAGCACAATCATTCCTGTCAATGAGAGACATCTCTTGAAATGCAAAAAGATTATAAAGGAATCTTCCTCCCTTTTAGGGGAACTGCTATATCTTATTCAACAGGAAATTCCTTCTGAGCGAGCATTCATATTATTCCCAGATGAAGAAGGCAAGATTCAATTCCTCCAGGCAAATCAGGCTGGTCAAGTTAAGAATAAGGGATTAATTGAGGACATCGTTAGGAAGGCCATCGAGGAGAAGACACCGATTAAGAAAGAATTCGAAGTCAAGCCCCGCTGTGAAGGCGATAAAGTTCTTATGGCCTTCAACTCGAAAAGGGTCCTCTGCCTTCCTCTCCTCTTTGAGAATACAACGGCAGGAGCCATCTATCTTGAGCGAAATTCAAGTTGTGAGCCGTTTTCCCAGAAGGAGTTAGAATTTTTGATTGCTTTCTCTAGGCCTGTGAGCCTTGTTTTAAAAGATACCATAGAGTTTCAAGAGATTAAGGAAAGAGTTCATAAGAGCCCTGAATGTCACTTCATCGGAAAAAGCAGGGCTTCCCTCCGCATTTTAAGCTTACTAAATAAAGTGAAGGATAACGACGCCCCAGTTTTTATAGGCGGGGAGAGCGGGACAGGAAAAGAACTCGTGGCCAGAGCGATACATTCTTGCGGAGCGCGAAGAAATGGGAAATTCGTGGTTGTCAATTGTGGCGCTATCCCTGAGCATCTCTTAGAAGCTGAGCTTTTTGGCTTTGTCAGGGGAGCTTTTACTGGAGCTTTCAGGAGCAAGCCAGGGCTTATCGAAGAAGCCATTGATGGAACGTTTTTTTTGGATGAAATAGGAGACTTATCTCCTTTCCTTCAAGCCAAGCTGCTTCGCCTTCTCCAGGATAAAGAAATAAGAAGAATCGGAGAGAACAAAAATCGCCGCGTTAATGTGAAGATCATAAGTGCGACCAACAAGAATCTTGAAAGAGAGATGGAGCGAGGAAATTTTCGGGAAGATTTATATTATCGTCTCAAGATAATCACCATTGAAATCCCTCCCTTGAGGGAAAGAAAGGATGACTTGCTTCTTCTTTTGAATCACTTTGTGGAAAAATATTGTCAAGAGATGAAAAGAGAAAGAGCTTATTTTTCGCCTCAGGCCTTAGAGCTGTTAATGAGCTATCATTGGCCGGGAAATGTCAGAGAGCTTCAGAATGAAATCCAGAGGTGTTTGATCATGGCCGGGGAAGATAACCTTATCAAAGAAGAGTACCTTTCGTTCAAAGTGAACAGGAAGAGAGAATCTTATTCAGTGTCTTCTCACAACTTCTTCCAGGCCAAAGCCGAATTTGAAAAGCGATTTCTGCGTCAGGCTTTAGTCCGCTGTAGCTACAACAAAGTCAAGACAGCAGAAGAGATTGGCCTGACTCGTCAAGGGCTCTTTAAGTTGATGAAAAAGCACAATATCCCGAAAAAGGATAGATAAAGAGGCGAAAGGCCCATGAATGAAGGAGAGAAATAAATTGCAAGGATGGAAGATTTTTGTTAAATTCCACTTAGGATGAAAGGATCAGACAAGAAGGAAGTTTTTTCTGTTGACTGTCCCCATTGTCACTCTGTTCTCTGGATCGACTCTTTTACCCAGGAAGTGATCAAATCGGAAAAAGGCCAAAGAAAGACAGAGTCTCTTGACGAGCTTCTCTTGAAAGAGAAGAAGAGAAAGGATGAGTTTGAACGAAAATTTGAGGCAACAGCTGAGCTGGAGAAAAAGAGACGGGAAAAGATCAAGGAGAAAGTGGAGAAAGCTCTTTCTGAATTTGATAAGGAAGGCTAAATCTTCCAAGGTCGCTCAATCCATCCCTGAATACTTTTTTCTGTTATTTCAAGTTGAGTCTAGCTCACACAAAATGGAAGAGAACCAATCCAATTAACTTCCAATTTGAGTCTCATCCTCTCGAATTTTGGGAGCCATGGTAAATTTTGTGAAGCCGTAGATAGCCAAAATCACCACGGCTGCATAGTTCATTATGGCCCAGGGGAGATAAGAAAAGGTTGAGACCCCTATAGTGCCGGTGATGTAGACGCCGGCCATACTCCAGGGAATGAGGGGAACAATTATGGCTCCGCTTTCTTCTATGATCCTGGACAGATTTTTTGCGGCCAGGCCCTCTTTTTTGTAGATGGGAGCAAGGAGCTCTCCTGGTATAATCATGGAAAGATAGGAACTTCCTGTGACCAAGGCTGTGACTATGGAAGAACTGATAGTGGTCAGCACTATGCTCCAGACTTTGTTGGCGAATTTCATCACCCGATCAAGGATGATAGAGAGAAGACCAGTGCGTTGCATGATCCCGCCAAAGCTGAAGGCGGTAAAAGCCACCAGCTGAGTCTCCATCATGCTCATCATCCCTCCTCTAGAAATAAGTCGGTTGACTTCTTCGACACCTGTTTGAGCTTGGAAGCCTGTGTTCATGGCGGCAGCGACCTGGGTGATTGAAGCCTTCTGGAAAATGAGGGCCAGGATTCCCGCTAAGAAGGAAGAAATGAGCATTCCTGGTATGGTCGGTTTTTTGGTGAAGGCAAAGTAGAAAACAACGGCCATGGGGAGGAGAAGGAAAAGATTAAAATTGAAGTTTTCCTTTAGAGTTTGGGTGATCAGTTTCATCGTTTCAGAGGCAATGGCTTTATTTTCGTATCCCAATCCCACAAGAAAATAGATAAAAAGGCCTATAAGCCAGGCTGGAGTGGCTGACCAGAGCATATGTTTGATGTGGTCAAAGAGATTGGAACCTGCCGCCACAGGAGCCAGATTGGTCACATCTGAAAAGGGAGACATTTTGTCTCCGAAATAAGCTCCAGCTACAATGGCTCCAGCTGCCGGACCGAGGGGAATTCCAAGCCCCATGGCAATTCCCATGAAGGCAACTCCTAAGGTTCCGATAGTTCCCCATGAAGTGCCGGTGGCCAATGAAGTTAGACTGCAGACAAAACAAGCAGTGACCAGGAAGAATTTTGGTGAAATGAGTTTCAGGCCGTAATAGATAACCATGGGGATTGTACCACAGACAATCCAGGAGCCGATAAGAATTCCGACACAGAGCATGATCAGGATAGCAGGCATGGCTTTATGGATGCTGTCCACGATTCCCCTTTCCATTTCATGCCAGCTGAAACGAAGATAGAATCCCAGACAACCGGTGATAAAGGCGGCGCAAACTAGGAGAACCTGGGGCCGGATTTTATAGATACCATAGCCTACTCCCAAGAGCAGTCCCATAGCGATCAAGGGAATCAGGGCTACACCAAAACTTGGCTTTCTCGGTTCCTTTGGTCTTTTTTTCGAATTTTTGCCCATCCTCTCCTGCCTTTCTATTTAAGATGAAAAGTGCCTCTGGCAATGAGCTTTCCCTCAGCCAGCATTCTTCTCCCCAGAGCAAAGGAATCGGTCAAATTGTAATCTTTATCCAACAGAAGCAAGTCGGCATCCTTTCCTGTTTGTAGTTCTCCTTTTTGGTCGAACTTATAAAAGTGAGCCGAATTGGTGGAGAAGAGTCTTAATGAGTCTTCAAGACTCAAGATATCCTTTTTAACCAGTAAACGAAATTTTTCCAGAAGATCTTTTTGAGTGGCTATGGTCAGGCCGAGGAATTTTCCTTGGTCATCGAAGAGAGGAATACTGCCGTTGCTGTCAGAACTGACAGTGATTCGTTCCAGAGGAATTTGCTTTTCGAGGCAGCGAAGAATGGCCTCTTCCAGGGGCACACTCTTCTTATCCTGGGGGTCAGCAGGTATGCTGGCAGTGATATCCATATAACCTCCAGCAAGGACAAATTCTATGGCTTCTTCCAGCAATTGAGGATCGCGGTTCACATGGGTGGGAATAACCTGAAGAGGTGGAATTTCTGTTTCTCTGATGAGTTTAAAAAGTAACTCCAGGCGGTGCTGTCCATCGCCAAGATGGAGGTGGAGCACACCAGCCTTTCCACCAAGCATTCCTCCTACCCGACATTCAGCAGCTAGCTTGGCAATTTCCTCAAATGTCGGCTGGGAGGAGCGATGGTCTGAGATAGCGATTTCCCCTGCTCCGATGACTTTATCGATAAGAACTAAGTCTGAGCGGATGCTTCCAGTAATTGTTTTGACAGGAATTTCATAAGAACCTGAGAAGATATAGGCGGTTAGGCCTTCTTCTTCCAGCCCTCGCGCCTTGGCTAGGAGTGATTCCACATGACGGGTGACTCCGTCTGTTCCCAAGCACCCTATAACAGTGGTGACTCCACTGGAAATGATGTCCTCGACAGTTATTTCTGGTGCTCTTGTAGCCGGTCCTCCCTCTCCACCTCCTCCCAGAATATGGACATGACTGTCGATGAATCCAGGGATAACTATTTTCTCCGATGCATCTATGGTTTGAACTTCGAGGCCTTCTATCTTGATTTTTCCGGGTTCGGCGATGGCCACGATTTTATTTTCCAGCACTAAAATATCTTTCTTGCCCAGTGGTCCAGGAGCAAAAACATTTCCTTGGCGAAGGAGTGTAATCATTTGATCCTCCTTATTAAGGGGATGTTTACAACTGTTTCCATTAATTATCATGACTTTTGGATATTTTCAAGATAAAAAGGGATGGTAGGATATGGATGATTTCCTTTTTTGAATTTTTTCTCTAATTTTCATAAAATAAAAAAGGGAACTGCTGAGAACGATGTTAAATTTTGAAGAAGAACTAAAAAAATTGATGCCTGTAGTCAGCCGCTTGTGCAATTTTGCTCTTCTGGGAAAAAATATCGTGGTGAAAGGGAAGGAAAACTTTGTTAAGGCTGGTCCCAATATCATAGTCGGCAATCATATCGGAAGTTTTAAAGATATTGCCATTTTATTCAAGATTGTGCCCCGGCCGATTTTTTTTATAGCCAATAATATGATTTTTTCCAAAGAGGAATTCAACTTTCTGATCAGGAAACACCTCAAACGCCACTTGAAGGAATTTGGACTTCTCGTAGATTTAGCTCTCAATCCTATTAAATCTGTTTTTGTTAATTTTATTTCGAATAATATCGGTAAAGTGGGCACTATTCCGGTCGATATTTACAAAGGAAGAAAGGTAGCCCAGGAGAAATTCCATGAGTATCTCAAAAGGGGGAGAGCAATCATTGCCCTTCAAGGACGGGGCCGTGTCATGAAGAAAGACCCTCACCCTTATGTAAGTTCATTCAAGAGAGGCCAATCGATAATTGTATATAAAATGTATGAAAATGAAGGAATTTCTGTCCCTGTAACACCCATAGCCTTTTTTGGGACTCAAATTCCTTTTATGATTCCAGCGACCATCAGGATTAATGTTGGTTCCCCGATGTATATAGCTGATTATATGACCGGAGGATTTGAGGAGACAATAGAAAGGTTTAGGAATGCTCTAGAAGAGAAAGTGAAATCCCTTTTCTTAGAACTCCTCAAGCGGTGAATCAACAAAAATTTAAATTCAAATTTCCTTTTCCCTAACTTCTGCTGAACTTTGGCCTTAATACAGGAGAGCGTTAATAAGAATTTTCCATCCTTGCCAATCAGTCTTCTTGTATAAATATCTTCACCAAAAGTAAACTCAAGACAGAAAAAAGCAGAGGCCAATATAACACTTTCTTCGTCTGCTCAGGGAGGGCGGAAATTACTTCAAAAAGGCTTTTCTCTTACCAGTCAATTTATGGTTTTACTCTTCTCCATACCTGGAGAGGACATCGGTGTTTATTTTGAGAAAGACGTCGTATTTTATTCGAACTCTTTTAACTTTTCTCATGTTTGAGAGGTAAGAAAGAAAAAATTTGTTCTTTTTCATATCCAGAAATTTTTCCCTTTCTTCCTTCTTATTTTTTTCAAAATCCCCTGGACTGACTTCTTTCCTATCCAGCACTTTGATCAAAGCATACCCATCTTCGAATTCTATGGGTTCACTTGCTTCTTCTAGAGGAAGAGAGAAAGCTAATCTGTCTATTTCTGTATTTTCACCGATGATACTCAAATACTGACCTCGCTTGTATTCTTCGAGCGTCTTGTGCTCTATTTTTTCATCTTCAGCTACTTCCTCCATGCTTTTCATCTTCAGCTCCGATTGTGCTTGCTTCATTTTTTCTTGTGCTTTTTCTTTCTTCTTAATTTTAAGAACATCTTCCTTAACTTCATCTTTGACTTCCTCAAAGTTTGCCAGTCGAGGAGGCTCAATCTTTTCCAGTTGAGCAATTCCAATACCTTTATAAGTATAAACAGGGGAAGTTATTTCCTTTTCTTCGAGTTCAAAGAGGGCTTGGCTCAGAGAACCTGAGGGATCGATATCCTCTAAAGCATCTCCCTCTTTGAGAAGGCCT
>Ga0209636_10002322_pt1 | contig 19380 bp, 12 predicted proteins | sample DeeMarSWOR152_54_FD_187464 | JGI IMG/M metagenome (GOLD analysis project Ga0209636, IMG submission 187464) | Marine sediment microbial communities from White Oak River estuary, North Carolina - WOR-1-52-54 (SPAdes) (version 2) | ecosystem: Environmental > Aquatic > Marine > Intertidal zone >... | reverse complement strand
GCTGTATCTGTTATCGGGACCGCCGGAATATACACTCTCTCTTCACCCAGGATTTATTATGCAATGGCTGATGACGGCATCTTTTTTAAAAAACTGGCCTGGGTTCATCCTCGATTCCGGACTCCTGTCAATGCTATAATCACCCAGTCTGCCTGGGCCATAATTCTGCTATTATTCTGGGGAACATTCGAGGATGTGATCACTTATGTTGTGTTTATTGATTGGATGTTTTTCGCTCTGACGGCTTTTTCTGTTTATCTGTTTCGCGCGACAAGGAAAGATATTGCCCGGCCGTATAAAACTCTGGGTTATCCACTGACTCCGGCTGTATTTATTGTTATCTCCGCATTCTTTGTGGTGAATACTCTCATAGAAAAGCCTAAACATGCTTGGGCGGGTTTGATATTCATGGCCATCGGCGTGGTCTTTTTCATTTATTTTAAGAGAAGAAAACTGAGAATAGGATGAAAACGGGAAGAAAAAGGATGACGAGTTAGAAGCCGCAGATAAAAAAACCAGAATAGGTCAAATATGGAATGAAGCAGGTTGAATCATGAGCTCTGAAAAACTTCCGGAGCTCCGGAGAGCCATCGGTTTGCCTCAAGCCACAGCCATGGTTGTGGGGACGATAATCGGTGCATCGATTTTTGTCCAGCCTTCTGAAATAACAGGCCAGGTTCCCTCTGTGCACGGCGTATTTATGGTCTGGTTGATTGCAGGAATACTGACATTTTTTGGCGCGATGGTCTGTGCGGAGATGTCCTCGATCTTCACTCAGACCGGAGGAGTTTATGTTTTCCTCAAAGAATCTTTTTCCCCTTCTGTTGGTTTTTTATGGGGATGGGGGATGTTCTGGAGCATCCATTCCGGGATCATTGCGGCGATTGCTGTTATTTTTGCTCGGTATGTAGGTTATTTTATACCTTTGGGGAATATCGGGATTAAAGTCGTTTCGGTCATTGTCATTCTAATAATCTCTGCGGTTAATTATCTGGGTGTTAAGCAGGGCAGTGTGCTGCAAACTCTCTTTACTTTAGGAAAAGTAGTCGCCATAGTTGTCATTGTCATTCTGGGTTTCACACTGGGTTCGAGGATTCCCGAACATTTTGTGATAGATGATGTCGCAAACACTGGGATTACCGTAAATAATTTTTTCCCCGCACTGGTCGCTGGTCTATTCGCTTTTGGGGGATGGCACATGGTCACTTATAATGCTGAAGAGACCATTGATCCTCGAAAGACTATTCCACGGGCTCTTATGATTGGGACATTGACAGTCACTATATGTTATATCGCTTTAAATGCCGTATACATGTATGTCTTACCGCTTAATGTGGTGGCTTCGTCCAAGCGAATTGCCGCGGATGCCGCTGACGTCCTCCTTGGATACGGGGGCGGTTCATTCATGTCCGCGCTGGTTATTTTTTCGACTTTCGGTGCGCTCAGCGGCATCATTCTTTGTGGGCCTCGCGTCTATTACTCCATGGCGAAGGATGGATTGTTGTTTCGGTGGATAGGGTCCGTTCATCCTCGATGCCACACTCCTCACAGGGCTATCGTCATCCAGGCGGTTTGGTCATCGGTTCTTGTCGCAACCGGTACGTATACCACACTATTTACCAGAGTTGTCTATACCGAATGGATTTTCTTTGCCCTCATGGCTGGAGGATTGATCTTGCTTCGGCACCGGTCGAATGTTGTCCGTGAATACAAAATCTGGGGTTTTCCTCTAATCCCAGCCGTGTTTATCATCTCATCCCTGGCCATAGTCGCCAATCAAATAATATCCGATCCCAAAGAAAGTCTGTTCGGACTCTCTCTGGTGTTATCAGGGTTGCCAGTCTATTATCTGTGGGCGAAAAAAAAGAAAAGGAGTCAGCCAGATGATCATTGACTTTCACAACCATTTTTATCCTCCGGAATACATTGAGGCCATCAAAAAAGGACCGAGTAATATCAAGGTGACTCATGATGCGGATGATAATCCGCTCCTGCATTATCCAGGAGACTACAACATACTTGTACCGGGACACAGGGATATAGATTTTCGGGAAAAGGAATTAGCAAAGGCTGGAGTCGATATGCAGATTCTCACATTCACAACCCCTGGAACTCAGATTGAGACTCCCGAGCGCTCAGGAGAACTCGCGCGGATGGTCAACGACGGTTTTGCGAAAATTATGGATGAACACCGCGATCGGTTTACTGCATTAGCCACGCTCCCTATGAATGACCCTGATGCTTCGTCTGCTGAGCTGGACCGTGTATTCAAAAATCTGGGGTTTGGAGGAGTGATGGTTTACAGCAACATAAACGGTGTGGCGTTGAGTGATCCGCGGTTTTGGCCTATGTATGAAAAAGCGAATGACCTCAATGCGGTTTTTTACATCCATCCAAATTTTCCTGTCGGCGTCGAAGCCATGACAGAATACTGGCTTATGCCGTTGGTCGGGTTCACTTTTGACACCACGCTGGCTGCGGCGAAGCTGGTTTTCAGCGGTGTGGTCGAAACATTTCCGAGAATAAAATGGGTTCTGGCGCATCTCGGTGGAGCGATTCCTTACCTTGCAGAGAGACTGGATAGAGGGTATTATGCTTTCAAGGAATGCAGAGAACATATCAGCCATCCCCCGAGCGAATATCTGAGGAATTTTTATTATGATTCCGTCAATTTTGATATCAAAGCGTTGAAACTGGCGGTTGATTTTGCAGGTGCGGACCACATTTTAGCCGGGAGCGATTACCCTCATCAAATCGGGAGCCTCAAGCAGATGGTCGAGAGCATTGAGAGTTTGGATGTATCTGAAGAGGAGAAGGCAGGGATGCTCGGTGGAAATGCGAAGAAGCTGCTGGAAATTTAATTTGGAGGGGTCAAGCTTTCAACGCCTGACCCCATTTCCTTTGGCTGTTTGTCAGCGTTTTTTGGCGCCGGTCATCTCCATTTCACGGTTGAGTTCGATCATATCCACGCTCTGGGAGTAATCTCCGATAAGATGCTTACAGAAATAGTCCGCTCTCAGCCAGAACCAATAATCGTTCATACCACTGTAGCCGTGTCGCTGTCCGGGGAAGACGAAAAAGTCAAAGCGCTTGTTGGCTTTGATGAGGGCGTTGGCTAACCTCAAAGTGTTGGCTGGATGGACATTGTTATCAATGTCTCCAGTGGTAATGAGCAGTCTTCCTTTCAGATTTTTAGCAAGCTCGGAGTTTTTTTCGATGCTGTACTCGAATTTGATATTCCCTTCTTTATCAACGACTTCCTTGACTCCGTGATGCTTTTCACTCCACCATCTGTTGTAGACGTTGTTTTCGTGATTTCCCGAAGAGGAAACTGCAACTTTAAAGAAGTCGGGATAGACAAGCATTGCAGCCGTAGACATAAATCCCCCTCCGGAATGGCCGTAGATGCCGACCTTATCGATATCGATGAAAGGATGCCTGTCCGCCAACTGCTCGATGGCCGCTTTTTTATCGGCGAGTCCATAATCTCTTAAGTTTCCATAGCCGTAATTGTGATACCACTTGGAGCGGGCAGGATGGCCACCCCGGTTGCCCACGCAGATAACGATGAAACCGAATTGAGCCAGCGGGATGTTGCTCGACCTGGTGGAAAATGATTTGGGTACGCTTTCCGTTTGTGGTCCTGGGTAGACATAGGCGATGATGGGATATAGTTTGGTTTCATCAAAATCGAACGGTTTGTACATCACTCCATAGATATCGGTTATTCCATCGTCGGCCTTGACTTTAAATGTTTCAGGAAATTTAAACCCCGCCTGCATGAGCAGAGAAAGGTCAGCCGTTTCCAGTTTCATGAGGAGATTGCCCAGGTTGTCGTACAGGACGGATTCAGGCACTGTATCGACCCGGGAATAGTCATCGACGAAAAAGCGGTTCGAATCGCACAAGCTGACACTATGCGTGAAATTGCCTTTATTGAGTAGCTTTAGGCCAGTTCCATCCAGATTGACCTTGTATAAGTGGTAATAGTAAGGATCTTCGTCCTTCTCCCGGCCATTGGCAGTGAAATAGAGAATCCGGTTCTTTTCATCGATTCCCATGATATTCTCGCAGTGCCAGGGACCGGAAGTGAGCTGTTTTTTGAGTGTGCCATTCCCATCAAAAAGATAGAAATGCGCCCATCCGTCTCTTTCTGACCAGTGAATGAGTTCTTTCCCGTTGTTAACCAATCCCAGCCGCCGTGTTTCGACATACGTGTTGAGCCGTTCTTCGACCAGAACCTTCGTCTCGCCGGTTGCTGCATCGGCTACACAGATGTCTATCCGGTGCAGGTCGCGGCTGGTGCGGGAAAAATAGACTTTATCCGGAGTCTCAGACAGCCAGAGGCTTGGCCGGTTTTCATCATCACGATTTTTAGCCAGAGTTGGCGCTGTAAGGATAGAGATAGACTGGTCTTTAAACCGGTCTGTATCCACCTTGATTTTCTTCTTTGTTTCAAGCTCGAAGATCAGGATTTCAGATACAGGAGATTCTTCTTCACCCGGCATCTGGTATCTGTATGTTTCCAGAGTCGGACGGGGCTCGGCGATGGAATTGATAACCCAGAGGTCCTTGACATTCCGCTCATCAGTTCGAACCATCGCAAACTTTTTGGAGTCCCTGGACCAGATGACACGGACTCCTTTCCGCTTGTCTTTATTCTTCTCTTTATCGACATTCGTCTCACCTCTTCCCGAACCGCCATAGTTGTAGTGTTCTTCTCCATCGGTGGTCAGTTGATGCTCGACGATATCTTTGTCTTCCTCATCTTCCAGAGCCTTCTCATAGTTTTCCTTGTCCATGGTATAGAGGTTGTAGTGGCGGGCGAAGATGATAGTTTGTTCGTCCGGAGAGATGGAAGCCCATCGTGGCCTTTCCTTGGGTTTCTTGTAGTCTTCAAGAAGTGTGAGCTTGCCTGTTGTTATATCGTACTCGAAGTAGAAGATCTTTTTCTTGGGTTTCTCTTTTTTTGGGGGAGCTTTTTCTTCCTCTTTTTCCTTTTCTTTTTTTATCTCTTCCTTTTTTTTCTCCACTTCTTCTTTCTTTTCAGGCTCTTCTTTTTCTTCCTGTGAGCTTTCGACTTCGAACTGGATGGCCCGGTCCTTTTTAACGAATTTTATCCTGTCGATGGGAAGGTGCTTGGCATCGTAAGGATCTTTGGTGATCAGAGTCAGCTCGGCTGCCATTTTAACATTGTTGAATAAAGGCCGTTTGGTTTTTCGGCCAGGGTCAACGATGTAAAAAGTCTTACCTTCGCTGGTTTCGTACGTGTACCAGAAGCGGTCGCTGAATTTTAACCAGTGGGCACTGACAGAGGTTGAAAAAGCCATTTTTTGCATTTTAGCTGTTGTGAACCGCGCTGCGAGCTTGTAGTTGGCTTTTTTGACCGGGGTGTTTTCCGCCACAAAACCGTTCACTGCAAATGATAGGATAAAAACAATAAACACAAGGAACCGAATTGTCCTGTTGAGTGAATGAAGTTTTGAATTGCTGCCTTTTTTCATGTTTCTCCCTCCTTAATATTGGTTTTGAATAGATAAGGCAGAATAAAACAATTTTGAGATTGTGGGGATAGATTTTGTTGAGATCAGGAATCTCATGAAAGGTTTTTTCATAGAGAGATTCAAAATTATACTCATGAAAAAGATAGATTACAACTCTTTCTTTCAAAAAGTATTCTGAAGAATTTTAAAAAAAAGTATTCATAATAGAGTATTCTCTAAGCCATACCGTGTGCGGGTGTCAAATTTTTTCTTCGTGCCGCAGAACGTTCGAGCCAAGAAATTATTACTGAAAAACAAAGAAATTTATGTGCAGATTTTGTCAAGTTTGTTCAGAGCTTTTTTAAAGCTCTCAGGATTTATGGAACGGATGGATTTTCCAGGGATTCCAACCCAATGGGAATCAACTCCAGCTCCTGCAAGAGATGTTTTAAACTCTTCCATGAAAACGCCCATGCCCGGGATAAATTCTACATCTCGAGGAAACTCTTTTTTTCCCTTGATGTTTGTCTTCCATCTCCCGACACGGTCTATTCCACAGGTGGGACTTCCTTCGGCTCCGAGGACGGCTGAGATTTCATATCCCTTTTTCGTGTACAATTTCAGCGTTTGACTGATAGATTCTGCCAGTTTCCTGTAGACTTCCCTGATTTTCGGTCGATCATAAGAATCCTTGGGCAGAGGCTTCCTGAAGATTCCAGCCAGCTCGACTTCAGGACAGGGAATCTGGTAAATGCCCACGCCTTTTTTCATGAGCAGCTCGACCACTTCCTCTTCAAGCCCTGGATAGATGGCAAGATTATCTTCCAGGGAGTGAACATTCAGGATGCAGTGTGAAACCACTACAATTTTTCCGCTTCTTTTATCTTTCATGGGTGGCCTCCATATGGATGCATGTATTCTATTTCATTCTCAGATTTTTATGAATTATATCATTGAAACTTATATATGGTGTCGGCATATTTTATGAATAATTCAGGATAGCTATACCATACGAGAAATTGAGGGTCAAATGATGTCTTCATCCTGGGTCTATCTGTTGGTGTTTGAAATCGATTTATTCCTGTGGTATAAGCTTGAAGTGCAAAGTTGAGCTGAAGACCGGAAGCTCACCTTTGTTGATTTGCATTCACTTTTCAAGACAGAAAGCAACAGGCTCAATCCAGAATACACGAATGATGGATTGCATTTGACAGGAAAAGGATACTAAGTCTGGAAATCCGCAATAGAGAAATATTTACGTTAGAAGCTTTTAATGAGATTAATTTATGGAGAAAACATGAAATATTTTAAGCCAATCTTGTTCATGATTTTCCTTTTTACACTCGTGGGTGTTTCATGCCGAGGCCCTGGAAAGGCTGATTTAGTCCTGCGCAACGGGAAAATCGCGACCGTCGATGAGGAGTTTTCCTTCGCAGAAGCAGTGGCTGTTCAAAAGGAGGGAATCGTGTTTGTGGGGAAAAACGAAGATGTCTCATCGTATACAGGGCCAGGAACCAAGGTTATCAATCTCAAGGGGAAGCTTGTTCTCCCGGGCCTCATCGACTCCCATGCGCACATCTACAATCTCGGTGAGCAACTCACTCAGCTCGACATCACAGGCACCACAAGTTATCAGCAGATCATCGATAAAGTTGCCGAGAAAGTAAAGGCAGCTCAACCTGGTGAGTGGATCGTCGGGGGACGCTGGGATCAGAACGACTGGGAAGACAAGAGTTTCCCGGTTCATGACCGTCTGAGTGCTGTATCACCCGATAATCCTGTCTATCTCAATCGGATTGACGGGAATGCATCATTCGCGAACAAAAAAGCTCTGGAAGTGGCGGGGATCACGCGGGAGACGCCCGATCCGTTTGGTGGTGTCATCCACCGGAAGAAAGGCGGAGAACCCACTGGTGTTTTGATTAACAGAGCGATGAACATCGTCGAGAAACATATACCCAAGGATACAGATGAACAGTACAGCGATAAAGTGCTCAAGGCCGTGGAGAGCTGCCTATCAGTGGGGCTGACTTCTGTGCATGAAGCCGGCATTGGCCCTGATGAGATCAAGATTTATAAGAAGCTTATCGACGGAGGGAAACTCCATATGCGCGTTTATGCCATGCTAGGAGAGCAGGAGAACCCCACTCTAGAGGGAGACCTCACTGCCTATCTCAAGCAGCACAGAATTGAAGAATATGGTAATTATTTCCTTTCAGTCCGGAGTATGAAACTGTTTTTTGATGGGGCTTTGGGCTCCCGCGGTGCCGCTTTCTTCGAGCCCTACGAAGATGATCCCGAAAATAATGGATTGCTCCGGATCACACCCGAGTATATCACGCATGTGGCGAAAGCGGCCCTGGGAGCGGATATGGGAGTCAACACACACTGCATCGGGATTCGAGGAAACCGCTTATGCCTTGATGCTTATGAGGAAGCGCTGAAAGATAATCCCAAGAAGGACCACCGGTTCCGCATCGAGCATGCCCAGATTGTCAGGTCCGAGGATATCGAGAAGTTCGTTTCATTGGATGTGATTCCAGCCATGCAGCCCACCCACTGCACTTCGGATATGGGTTTTGTCGAGGACAGGGTGGGCTCGAAACGGGCGGCTGGGGCCTATGCTTGGAGATCTTTTTTAAATGCGGGGTTGCTTATCCCCTGTGGCTCAGATTTTCCAGTCGAGTCGAATAATCCCATGCTGGGCATCTACGCGGCCATTACCCGAATGGACATTGATGGGAATCCTGATGGCGGCTGGTTCCCAGAGCAACGGATGACCATCGAAGAGGCGATAAGGGGATTCACAATCTGGGGGGCGTATGCGGCTTTTCAGGAAGAAATACTCGGATCGATTGAGGTGGGGAAACTGGCGGATTTCACGGTGCTGGACAGGGATATCCTGGAAGTCGCTCCCAAAGAGGTCTTAAAGGCGCGGACAGTGTACACGATCGTTGGGGGAAAAATTGTTTTTGATGGGAGTAAATAGAGGGGCAAGAACTCCGTGGTGTTAAGAGTGTGTTGAAAAAATTAGGCTTGATCATCAACCCGATAGCTGGAATGGGCGGACGAGTGGGTCTGAAGGGGACAGACGGCCTGGATATCTTGGAGAAAGCCAGGAGGCTTGGGGCCAAGCCTGAATCCCAGCAACGCACACAGGATGCATTAAGGATGATCAAACCCCTCAAGGGAAAGATAGAAATAATAACCTGTGCAGGTCAAATGGGAGAGGATTCAGCCAACCATTTAAGTTTGGTTCCTGAAGTCATCGATGTGGGGAGGGCTTCGGTGACCACTGCCGCAGATACACAAAGAGCGGCCGAAGAGATGAAAAATTTAGGAGTGGATTTGCTTCTCTTCGCAGGAGGAGACGGAACAGCCAGAGACCTGTATTCGGCTATCGGCGGTTCACTCATAGTTTTGGGAATTCCTTCAGGCGTGAAGATCCATTCGGCTGTATTCGCCTCTAATCCCCTGGTAGCTGGTGAGCTGGCGGCTCTATACCTCCAGGGAAAAGCCAAAAGAACTCGAGAGGTCGAAGTCATGGACATCGATGAGGATGAATACAGAAACGGGATTCTTTCGGCCAAACTCTATGGATACCTGAAGATTCCCTATAAAAGAAGCTACGTGCAGAGCGTTAAAGCGGGAAGCCAGCCTGATGAGAAATATTCCCAGGAAGCTATTGCTTTTGAAGTTGTTGAAAACATGTCTGATGAATCTTATTATATTATCGGTCCTGGAACAACGGCTCGAGCCGTGATGGATAAGTTAAACCTGGAGAACTCACTGCTGGGAGTAGACCTTATCCATAAAAGGGTACTTCTCGGGTTGGATTTAAATGAATCAGAATTACTGGAGAGAATCAAAGGGAAAAAGACAAAGCTTATAATTACACCGATTGGCGGACAGGGATACCTGCTGGGTAGGGGGAATCAACAGATTAGCCCTGAGGTTATCAGACAGGTCGGGAAAGAGAATATCGTTATCATAGCCACACCACAGAAAATGAATTCATTGACCGGACGTCCGTTGCTTGTGGATACAGGGGATAGAGAGATTGACCATCTTTTGAGTGATTATTATAAGGTCATAACAGGCCACCGGGAGAGCATCATATACAGAGTAAGCTGTTCTCCGGTCTGAAAGAAATTTGGGAGTTGTGGAGAGTATTGGCGAGTCTATCGGTTGCGATATAGACAACTCAGAATTCAAATCCTTCTTGAAGAAATTTTATTAGGAGGGAGGAAATGTTCGATGATTGGAAGCCGCCAGACGATTGGCAGGAGATTACGACTATAGATGCTCATTCTGCCGGTGAACCCTTGCGAATCATTACCGGAGGAGTGAGTGAGATTCCCGGAGACACTATGCTGGAAAAGAGACGTTATGCTCAGGAACATCTGGATCCTCTTCGCACGGGTTTGATGTGGGAGCCAAGGGGACATGCAGATATGTATGGAGCCATCATCACTCAACCCGTTACTCCTGATGGAGATTTGGGTGTCCTGTTCATGCATAATGAGGGATTCAGCACGATGTGCGGACATGGAGTTATCGCTCTGGCAAAAGTAGTCCTGGATACAGGAATGATTGAGAAAGAAGGGGATAATCCTGTTGTGAAAATGGATACGCCTGCCGGAAGAGTCACGGCCACCGCGCATAGGGCAAAGGGAAAGGTCAAAGAGGTCTCTTTCCATAATGTGCCCTCCTTCGTCTTCAAGAGTAATCAGGTTGTTGAGGTTCCAGGAATAGGGGTAGTCCAGTACGATGTGGCTTTTGGCGGGGCATTTTATGCAGTCTGTGGTGCGTGGGAGCTAAAGCTTGGGCTGGATGAAAATAATTTCCATCAATTGATTGATGCGGGGAAACGAATCAAGGAAACAGTTATGGAGAATTTGGAAATCGAACATCCGTTCGAAGAAGATTTAGGGTTTCTGTACGGGACCATTTTCGTGGGAGAAGCGGTAGACCCGACTCATCACAGCCGGAATGTCTGTATTTTTGCCGAAGGAGAAGTCGACCGCTCGCCGACTGGAACGGGTGTCAGTGCTCGGGCGGCCATCCATTTTTCCCGGGGTGAACTGTTTCCCGGACAACCGATAGTAGTGGAAAGTATCCTGGGGACGAGTTTTAGAGTGCGGATCGTGAATGTCGTCGATTTTGACATTTACAGGGCCGTTATTCCTGAAGTTACAGGGAGTGCGTCCATCATCGGACAGAGCAGATTCTATTTTGACCCGGAGGACCCTCTGCGGGAAGGCTTTATCTTCCGCTAAGATTTAAAGATTATCAATTTTTGATTATTTTGAGTCACTCTGAACCATGAGCCGAGGAGTAAAGGAAACCACGATCGAGAAAATATTTGCATTCATGTATTCTCTTCTTGTTTGGGCAATATTAAGGAGTGAAAAAGGATGAGATTCCCCGCCATCAAGTTTGTTTTTGTCTTTCTCATCCTGAACATATTTCCTGCTGCCAATAGAGAAATCCATCCAAATTCTAGAAAAGCTGAGGAAATTGGAGTGTTTGACTGGGAGAATCCGGAGGTGGTCGGACGAAACAAAGAGCCTGGCCACTGCACATATCTTCCGTATGCGGATACCAGAGCCGCTGTGCAGAATGATCCGGCGCAATCAGCCTATACCAAATGCTTGAACGGGATCTGGAAGTTCAACTGGGTGAGAAAGCCGGCAGAGCGGCCCGCCCATTTTTACAGAGAGGATTATGATGTCAGTCACTGGGATGATATCAAAGTTCCGGCGAACTGGGAGCTGGAGGGGTATGGAATCCCCATTTACACCGATACGGATTATCCTTTTCCGGCTAATCCCCCCCATATTCCCCATGATAATAATCCTGTGGGTTCGTACAGAAGGAATTTTACCGTCCCGGAAACCTGGGAAGGCAGGCAGGTATTCCTCCATTTTGGCGGAGTGAAGTCCGCCTTCTATGTCTGGGTCAACGGAAAAGAGGTTGGCTACAGCCAGGGCAGCAAGACTCCGGCAGAATTCAATATCTCTGAGCATATCCGCAGCGGGGAAAACGTACTGGCTGTGGAAGTCTACCGCTTTAGCGATGGCGCGTATCTTGAGGACCAGGACTACTGGAAGATCAGTGGGATCGAGCGGGATGTGTTCCTCTTTTCAACCCCGAATGTCATGATTCGTGATTTCTTTGTTCTTGGGAATCTGGATGAGCTCTATCTGAATGGAAGGATTGAAGTCTCAGTGGATGTGAGAAATTATTTGAGAGATGCGCCGGAAAAACACAAGATCCAGATGCATCTGTTCGATGCGGATCATCGCCCAGTCTTTGAAGAGCCGATAGAGGGGGAAGTTGAATTCAATGAATCAGGGGGAGCAGAGATCCGTTTGGAGAATTTCATCGAGAATCCGAAGAAGTGGTCGGCTGAAACTCCATACCTGTATACCCTGGTTCTGTCTCTCCTGGATGAGACAGGAAAAACAATCGAGGTTATGAGCTGCAAAACCGGTTTCCGCAAGGTGGAGATCAAGGGGGGACAGTTACTGGTCAACGGTATTCCGGTCACGATTAAGGGGGTTAACCGCCATGAGCACGAGCCTGAGACCGGACGCGTGGTTTCGGAAGAATACATGATGAAGGATATCCGGTTGATGAAGCAGTTCAACATCAATGCTGTCCGGACAAGCCATTACCCGAACGTTCCCAGATGGTACGAGCTCTGTGACCAGTACGGGCTCTATGTGATCGATGAAGCCAATATCGAGTCCCATGGGATGGGCTATCGTCCGGACAGGACTCTCGGTAACAATCCCGCCTGGCAAAAGGCTCATCTGGAACGAACGATTAGGATGGTGGAAAGGGACAAAAATCATCCCGCTATCATCATCTGGTCTCTCGGGAACGAAGCGGGTGATGGAGTCAACTTTGAAGCGACCTATTCCTGGATCAAGAAGCGTGACCCTTCCCGGCCCGTTCAGTATGAGAGGGCTGAAACCCGGCCCCATACGGATATCGTCTGTCCGATGTACCGCCAGATCCACCATCTCGAAGACTTCCTCAAGAAAGGGCTGGGCAATCGGCCGCTTATCCTCTGTGAGTACGCCCATGCCATGGGGAACAGTGTCGGAAACCTCCAGGATTACTGGGATTATTTCGATAAACACAGAGAGCTCCAGGGAGGATTTATCTGGGATTGGGTCGATCAGGGGTTGCTCAAGAAAAATGAGGAAGGAGAGGAGTTCTGGGCCTACGGAGGTGATTTCGGCCCTCCGGGCACATTGAGTGATAAGAATTTCTGCATCAACGGGCTTGTCTTCCCGGACAGGAAACTCCATCCTCATATCTGGGAAGTGAAGAAGGTTTATCAGCCCATTAAAGTGAAAGCTTTGGATCTGACAATTGGGAAAGTTGAGATTCAAAACGCCCATGATTTCGCCGGCTTCAACATTTTCGAGACAACGTGGACAATCAAGGCGGATGAGGAGGAAATTGCTCGAGGGGAGCTGCCCGGGATGGACATCCCGCCCCGTCATTCTCAAGAGGTCACTCTGCCGCTATCAAAAATTGAGCCCGAGCCTGGAAAGGAGTATTTTCTGAAGTTGAGTTTCACTCTGAGAGAGCCGGCACACCTTCTGCCCAAAGGGCATGAAGTGGCCTGGGAGCAGTTTCAACTGCCGCTGTCTCAACCAGTCCCCGATATCGATAGAAAAAGATTTCCGAAATTGTCGCTCCAAAGAAAAGAAAAACGTATCGAAATCAAAGGAAAGAATTTCACGATTTCTTTTGATGAATCAACAGGAATGCTTACTTCATATGTCTTTGAGAACACAGAGCTCATCCAGTCCGGTCCGGTTCCGAATTTTTGGCGAGCCCCGACAGATAATGATTTTGGCTGGGATTTGCCCAAACGACTCATGATTTGGAAAGAGGCGGGTGCGAAAAGAAGGGTCGTGAAAGTCACGGCGAGAAAGGTGGGTTCACGGGAAATCCGGGTTGACGTCGTCTCCATGATTCCCGCGGGAGACTCGGAATATTCCACATCCTACAGGATTTTCGGAAGCGGAGATATAATCGTAAGCAACAGGTTTGTGCCCGGGAGCACCGATCTGCCAGAGATGGCCAGGTTCGGAATGATCATGATGCTGCCCGTTGAGTTCGAAAACATTATATGGTATGGAAGAGGGCCCCATGAGAACTACTGGGACAGGAAAACAGGTTCTCCGGTTGGAGTTTACAGCGGGAAAGTGATGGACCTTTACCATCCCTACATCCGGCCTCAAGAGAACGGAAACAGGACAGATGTACGCTGGCTCGCTCTTGTTAACGACAAAGGAATCGGATTGCTGGCTGTGGGCCAGCCGCTGCTGAGCATCAGCGCGCATCACTTTATCGATGAGGATTTTGACCCGGGCCTGGAAAAGCGGCAGAGACATACCTATCATCTGAAAAAAAGAGATCTGGTCACTCTGAAGCTCGATTATAAGCAGATGGGGGTCGGCGGGGACACCAGCTGGGGAGATCGGGCGCGTCCACACCCGGAATACAGGCTTCCGGTTCAAGAGTATTCCTACAGCTTCAGGCTGCGCCCTTTTTCGAAAGAAGAAGGAACCCCTATGTCCTTGAGCAAGCAGAAGTTTTGATACAGTCCATTTAGATTTAGACTATTTAATGATTGATGATATTGAGATGCGATTGGAAAAAGGATTGTCTGAGGCATGAAAAACGATGAACACATCAAAAATAAAGGTTCTCTTCCATTTTGTGTGCGTAAATGATTAGAAAGCATTCAGGGATGTCCTTGCTCCAGTCAGATTTTTCACGCCATTCCATCATCAACCTTATCGGCCCTGTGGAACTCCGCGTGTCTATCAAATCTCACGCCCGGATATTCCCCCAGTCATACCAAGCCCCGTCCGATGTACTCTATCGTGCTCACACAGTCCTCGGGCCCGACTTCGTCGGGTTCCCTCAAGGTCGATTCAGGAAGGCTAAATCTTCCGATGTCGCTTCATCCATCCCTGAATATTTTTTTAAGTTATATATGTTGAGTCATACCCACACAAAATGGAAGAGAACCAAAAAATAAAGAAAGAATGTTTGACATTCATCCTCGCTCAAGATTGAATGATAGAATTCCAGGTTTGAAATCTTCACCTCTTGATGGCATGATCGAGGTGAAATTTTGAAGGGAGGAGACATGGACTCACACTTCAATCGTCGGGATTTCCTCAAAACAGTTGGCATGGGTGCCGCCGCCTTGGCTGTGACACAGTTTGAATTTTGTGGGAAAACAGCAGGCACAAAGCCTAACGTCATCTTTATCCTTGCTGACGACCTGGGCTATGGAGAGCTGGGCTGTTACGGTCAGGAGAAGATCAGAACACCTAATATAGACAGGATGGCTGCTGAAGGCATGAAGTTTACTCAGCACTATTCAGGCAGTCCGGTCTGTGCGCCCTCCCGCTGTGTGCTGTTGACCGGAAAACACACAGGCCATGCCTACATTCGAAACAATGATGAGATGGGTTACAGAGGAGAAGTCTGGAGGAACCCGAATCTCGAAGGCAACCGGCCTATGCTCGAGAATACCTACACTATCGGCCGGATGTTCCAGAAAGCCGGCTACACAACCGGAGCGATCGGCAAATGGGGATTGGGTGGACCTGAGAATTCAGGCGACCCGAACAACCAGGGATTTGACCACTGGTACGGTTATCTCTGCCAGCGGATGGCCCATAATTATTATCCGATACATCTCTGGAGAAACAGGGAAAAACACGTTCTTGCCCAGAATAGATACTTCTATCCTCACCAGAGACTGCCCGAGGATAGAGATGCGCATGATAGAGCGTCCTACGCGCCGTATTCAGGAAAACAGTATTCCATGGATATGATGGCAGAAGAGGCTCTCTGGTTTATTAGAGAAAACAAGGACAGGCCCTTCTTCCTCTACCTTCCGTTTCCAGTCCCCCACGCAGCGATTCAGGTTCCGAAAGATTCTCTTCAGGAATACGAAGGAGCTTTTCCGGAGACTCCCTACAAGGGAGAGAAGGGCTACCTCCCTCATCCGGCTCCAAGGGCCGGTTATGCGGCGATGATCACACGGATGGACCGGGAAATCGGAAGGATGATGGCTCTCCTCAAAGAGTTGGGACTCGATGATAAAACGCTTATCTTCTTCTCCAGCGACAACGGTCCCACGTTCAACGGAGGAACGGATTCGGCGTTTTTCAAAAGCGCCGGACCTCTCCGAGGACTCAAGACCATGCTCTATGAAGGAGGGATAAGAGTTCCACTGGTCGCTCGCTGGCCCGGCAAGATCAATCCCGGGATTGTAAGCGAGCACATTTCTGCTTTCTGGGATTTTCTCCCCACTTTCGCGGAATTGGTGGGCACAAAGCCCCCCAGTGATATCGACGGTATTTCAATCTTGCCGACACTTCTGGGGGATAATGAAAAGCAGGAATTTCACGAGTTCCTCTACTGGGAATACGGTGGAAGGCAGGCTGTGCGAATGGGAGACTGGAAAGCCTTTCGTCAAGATGTGAACAGCCGTATCGAATTGTACAATCTCAAGGATGATATCGCTGAACAGTACAACTTGGCAGAGAAGAATCCTGATATAGCCTCCAAAATGAAAGAGATCATGAGGGATGCCAGGACTGAATCAGAGCTTTTCCCTCTGGTGAGGAAAAAGAAAAAATAATTTTATCCGATGAATGAGGAGAAATAGAAAGTGAATCGACGCGATTTTTTAAAAAGCTTGGGTCTGGGAACAGTCGTTCTGACTGGTTCCGGAGCTTTATCCACATGCGCTCTGTTATCAAAAAAGAAGAAACTGAATTTCATTTTGATCGATATCGATGACCTTGGCTGGATGGACCTGACGTGCTACGGAAGCCAGTATTATGAAACTCCAAACATCGCCAGGCTGGCTGCGCAGGGAGCTAAATTCACCAATGCCTATGCCTCCTGTGCTGTGTGCTCGCCCACTCGGGCATCCATCATGACAGGAAGGTATCCGGCTCGAATAGGTGTCACGGATTGGATTCACCATCTGGACCAGAGGGGGGAAAAGTCCTATGCCGAAAGAAAGAACCCGACTGATTATGTCGGGGGGAAGAGACGACAGCTTCTCTGTCCGCCCAATCCTTACTGGATGGAGCTGGATGAAGTCACGATCGCTGAAGTCTTGAAATCCGCAGGCTACACCACCTGTCACATCGGAAAATGGCATCTGGGGTATGAACCCTGGTTTCCTGATAAACAGGGATTTGACATCAACATAGGAGGCGGTGAGATCGGTCAGCCACCCACATACTTTGATCCGTACTACCTGAATGAGCAAAGGCCGAGTATCCCCGCACTCCCAGCCCGCAGGAAAGGGGAGTATCTCACAGACCGGGAGAGTGATGAACTGGTGAAATTTCTCAAAGAGCATAGAAAAAAACCGTTCTTCATCCATATGTGTCATTATGCGGTGCATACCCCGCTCCAGGCCAAAAAAGAGCTCATTGCGAAGTATGAGCGCAAGGAAAAAACCAACCAGACGAATGCTGTTTATGCGGCTATGATCGAAAGCATGGATGAAGCTGTCGGAAGATTGATGACCGTGCTGGAGGAGCTGCGGCTGACCGACCGTACTGTTATCATCTTTACATCCGATAATGGAGGTCTTCAGGACTATGCGACGGATAACGCTCCGCTGCGCGCAGGAAAAGGCTATCCCTATGAAGGAGGGATCCGGGTGCCCTTGATCGTCCGCTGGCCCGGTGTGGTTCAAGCCGGTATGGAGTGTGATGTTCCGGTCACGAGTGTTGACTTTTTCCCCACTCTGTGTGAGATATCCGGACTCGAACTTCCTTCGGATCGAGCCATCGACGGAATGAGCCTTATCCCTCTATTGAGACAGGAAGGCCCGTTGAGGCGAGAGGCGATTTTCTGGCATTTTCCCCATTACCGGGGAAACATTGTTCCGTACAGTATCATCCGCAAGGGAGAATGGAAGCTCATCAAGCGGTATGAGGGCCAACCGTTCGAGCTGTTTCTTATAACAGAGGACCCGAGTGAGGAATACGAACTTTCTAAATTAATGCCGGGGAAGGTGGAGGAACTGGATACCGATCTGGTTGCCTGGCTCAAAGATACGGGAGCCAAGCTTCCGCGAAAAAATCCTGATTACAATCCAGATGTCCAATAGATGGAAAAAATCTAAAGAAAGAATTAGCTGTTCAGATGAAGTATACGATTAGATAATCATTTAAGAAGCCGATAGAAATTCCTCTTCCGGATTCGAGTTTTTACGGAAGGTCGAATAGTGTTTGCATTGAAGATTGAGGATACAAAGGATGAGTGCGATGAAGTATTTTCGTGAAAAAGTCAGGAATAAATTTTATCTTGTTATCTTTTTAATTCTCCCTGTATCTTTTCTCGATGCTCAACAATCTACTGATTCTAAACAGGTTATAAGGATTCTGTCTTACAATATCTTTCATGGGGAAACACTGAATCATGATTTTGACCTTGAACGTATTGCTGGAGTTATCCGGTCGGTCTCCCCGGATATCGTTGCTCTCCAGGAAGTAGATTTAAAAACGAATAGGGCCAAAAAAATGGACCTAGTCACACGATTGGGATATCTGACCGGGATGCTTCCGCTTTTTGGAAGAGCTATGGAATATGATGGGGGAGAATACGGAGAGGGAATACTTTCCCGCTTTTCATTTAAAGAAACTCGGAATAATCCCTTGCCTCATTCGCCGAGGAATGAGCCTCGAGCCGCGCTCGAAATCCTGGTGGAACTTCCATCCGGAGATGAAATTGTTTTTATCGGGACACATCTTGACCACACACGGGACCAAACAGACAGGATCGCTCAAGCTAAGCGTCTCAACAGGCTCTTCAAGAGAAATAGAAAGCCAACCATTCTTGCAGGAGATTTGAATGCGATTCCTGAAAGTGAGCCGATGAGGATATTCTTCAGGTTTTGGACCGATGCCAGCGCTCGAGATCCGCAGCCAACGTTCCCTTCCTCCTCTCCCAGAAGACGGATTGATTATGTTCTCTTCCGGCCCGCAAGCAGGTGGCGGGTCTTAGAAAGCCGGGTCATAGAGGAAAAGGTCGCCTCCGATCATTGTCCTCTGCTGGTGGTTTTAGAACTGCTTCCGGAGAAAAAATAAATGATGATTGACCAGGGAAAAAAAGGAGATAGGCAATTTTTTTTTAAAAAACCAGCTTGTTGTACATACTTAGTAATTTGGCAACGTTTTTTAATTTCATTGCGAGCGAAGAGTGGCAATCTCGTAGAGAAAAATTTTATTATTACGAGAATGGAGATATGCTTTTAATGAGATTGCGACGCTTCGCTCGCAATGACACTTTTACTCTTAGCATTTTTAACAAAAGTGTTATTAAATTACTGAGCATAAACACCTGTCCGCTTTAATCTGAATATTTAGGCGGTATTTTGAAAGGAGGTTTTGCCATGCATCTGAGGGAAATTAATAAGATAATGGTGTCTCTGATTCTCTTGTTGACTCTCTTGAGCGGATCTCGTCAGACCAGAGTATACGCAGATGAAACAAATGACTGGGAAAATCCTCAAATGATCGGGCAGAACAAGGAACCTGCTCACTGCACTTTAATTCCATATGCGGCTTTAGAAAAGGCTATAAAAGGAGTACGTGAAGAGTCAGAGTTCTACAGGTCACTCAACGGGAACTGGAAGTTTCACTGGGTTTCCACTCCCGCTGACCGGCCGCAGGAGTTCTGTAATCCTGATTATGACGACAGTGAGTGGGATGAGATTCCTGTCCCCAGCAACTGGCAGATGCACGGCTACGGAAGGCCGATTTATCTCAACGTGCCCTATCCTTTTAAGAAAGATCCTCCTTTCATCCAGCATGATTAT
>Ga0209636_10002321_pt1 | contig 19384 bp, 22 predicted proteins | sample DeeMarSWOR152_54_FD_187464 | JGI IMG/M metagenome (GOLD analysis project Ga0209636, IMG submission 187464) | Marine sediment microbial communities from White Oak River estuary, North Carolina - WOR-1-52-54 (SPAdes) (version 2) | ecosystem: Environmental > Aquatic > Marine > Intertidal zone >... | reverse complement strand
TTTGCTGGATAACCCAAACCTTGCAAACGTTAAAGCCGAATTTTACTTGGGAGTTGCAGAAACAAAAGGGGAACCTACCCTAACACAACCAGTTTCCATGGCTGTGGCGGGTAAAAAAGTGCTTATTGTAGATGAGGTTGCTGACACTGGAAAAAGCTTGAAGCTTGTGAAAGAACATATCATTAAAGAGGGTGCAACTGAAGTTAAAATAGTCACAGTTTACCACAAACCTTGGAGCGTTATTGTGCCGGATTATTACGGAAAGGAGACAAGCCGCTGGATAGTTTTTCCATGGGAAATAAAGGAAACCATCCGGAAAATTGTTGAGAAATGTCGGGAAAAAGGGAAATATGTAGAAAAGGAAGCTGCAAAGCTTGTAAAGGCTGGAATATCTGGAAAACTTGTTAGAAGGTTTTTGAAGGAAATCCTTGAGGAAGAGAATTGCTGAAACATATTAAGAAATTTGAAAAGCATGTTGCAATAGCTGGCTTCAGAAACATCGAAATTAAGGACATTGAAGAATTTTTTAAGATAATCCGAAAAGAAAAACCCTCGAACGTGGAAATCCAATTCTTTGACGCACAATTCGTGGCTACATGGCAACACCTTTACTTTGCAGCTGTGAATGCGTTAACAGCCTTCAAGAACAAAGAAAACATTTCAAAAAACTTGGCGATGGAATCATTGCTTTACGCTTCTGCACAACATCAAATCAGAAAGGCGATAAAGCTTCTCGGAGTCAAGCCAAATTCATACGAAATAGCTGTGTTAATAATCGGAGAAAAGCCAGAATCAGCGAGATCGGGTTTATCTCTGGTTTCAAAGCAGGTTGAAGCCAAACGTGATGATGCAGTTCTTGAATTGTCAAAAGAAAAGGCAGCAGTTATCCAAGAGATTTTTGGGATTTCAAATGTAGAACTTGAAACCGTTATGGAAAAAGATGGTTTAGAGAAAGCCTTGATAGACCTTGTTATCGAACGAATGGCGCTACTAGCAACTCAACATTAGCCTACTTTAAAGCACCTTTTCCTTCATAACAGATAAAATGTCATCAGACTTTATCACAGATACTCCGGTTAATCCGCCGATAACCTCAATCAACAAGATTTTGTCAGGATTGTTAAGGTCAACCTTCCTTTCAATGTTCGCTGCAGCCGCCTCTATGATTTTCCGGCTGGGTATTTCTGTGAAACGTTTCTCAACTGTGACACGAAAGGATTCGTTTTCACCTATTTTTGAGCTTAACTCTGTGGCTACACATTGAATCTCGCCCAAATCTGTGCGAACAACCTTTTCAATCGGAATCATTCTAAGTGTATAACGAAATTCGTAGGGGCGTTCACACAGAATTTTGCGAAGCCTCTCTATAACCTTGAAAGGATTGAAGGCTGTCTTTGCAGCAATCAAACCAGTAACGCCGGTCTTTTCAACATTTGGCGCCGAATCATCTATCTCACCCAGCAGATACCACAACTCGGAGCATGCATCGCCCTCGTTTCCACGTGAAGTGGTAGCTAAAAGGTTAAAATCTCTGAGCATTATTTCACCTTGATTATCTTTCTTTTGGCAAATTCAATATAAACCAGTTTTTGGTCAGTGCAGGTTAGTGGCTTTTTCATAGCTTATGGCTCTTACCGTCGCCTCACATCATCCCACATCTAATATTCGATCACAAGGATTTATTCATTTTGATGATTTACGAGCATTAGGCTTAAATTTCAGCTGCACGAGTTTTATTATTCTCTTTAACAAGAGGAAACAAAGTTGAGCAAATTGCGGAAACCCGTAATTGTCGTTCACGGCGGTGCTGGAACCTGGCATCCTGAACGCAGCCAACCAGGTTTAGAAGGCGTTAAAAAGGCTGCAAAAACTGGTTTCGAAATTTTGGAGCACGGTGGAAGTGCAATTGACAGTGTTATGGAGGCTGTCGCTGTCATGGAGGATGGAGGTGTGTTTAATGCTGGTTACGGTTCGAGTTTGAACATAGATAAACGCGTGGAGATGGAAGCATCAATTATGGATGGAAAGACACTGCAGGCTGGAGCCGTTGGACTTCTAGAGAACATTAAGAATCCCGTTCGTTTAGCAAGGATTGTCATGGAGAAGACAGACCACGTTTTCGTGGTAGGCGAAGGAGCTGAAAAACTCGCCGAAATCTTTAATATTGAAAGAAGAAAAGCCACAACTGAGCTTAGGCTAAAATATTATGAAAGACAGAGAAAAGCCTTACTGGAAGGAAAATTCCAGTTGCCGAAGCTGGCTGAGTTAATTAGAAATCACGCCGAATTGTTCACGCTTGAAACCGTGGGGGCAGTCGCCCTAGACAAGGACGGAAATGTAGCAGCAGCAACATCCACTGGAGGCTTTCCTTTAAAACTTCCTGGAAGAATTGGAGATTCACCGTTAATTGGATGCGGCACATATGCAGACAATCAAACTGGAGCTTGTTCAGCCACAGGTGTTGGCGAAATGGCGATAAGGCTTGTTTTGGCGAAAACTGTTTGCAATTTTATGGAAAATGGAAAAACAGCACAGGAGGCTGTTGAACTTGCAATAGAGCTTGTTAATCGCAGGATACCTGACACGTATAATTCTATGGGGTTAATCGCAGTTGATGTTCACGGAAGAGTTGGGGCGGCGCATAATTCACCAAACCTGTGCTGGACTTACATTACGCCTGAAACAAAAGAGCCTGTGGCTTTTTTAACAGCAAAAAGCGTAAAATAACACTTTAAAAAGCAAGCAAATACGCTATACTCTTATTGTTCGACAACTAACGAGTGAAAATGCTTAAAAAGTTGTTGAATTCCTTTCTTTAAGCATGGTTGAGGAAGAGGAAGAATGGCAAAAGCTAAAAACAGATGCAAGACTTACCGTATTTCTCGGTACATAAAAGTTTTTAGCAACTTTTTATCTTGATTTTAAGGCTTATGTTTATAAAGTTGTGATGATTCCATTGCTGGATTGACTATGACAAGGGTGGCTGTGTTAGACGCTGACAAGTGTAAACCGAAACGTTGTAATAGAGTTTGCTATCGTTTTTGCCCAATGGTGCGAAGCCATAAAGGAGCAATACGATTTGAACATGGCAAAGCATTGATTGTTGAAGCCCTTTGTTCAGGATGCGGAATCTGCGTAAAGAAGTGTCCCTTCAAAGCCATTTCCATAGTCAACCTTCCAGACGAGTTGGAAACCGAGTGCAGTCACCGTTTCGGACAAAACACTTTCAAGCTTTACAGGGTTCCAACGCCTTCATCCGGTATCGTTTTAGGTTTGCTTGGACAGAATGGAATAGGCAAAACCACAACCCTCAAAATACTGTCCGGTGAATTCAAGTTAAACCTTGGAAACTACGAAAATTCACCTGACTGGGACGAGATAATTCGGCATTTTAGAGGCTCAACACTTCAAGATTACTTCCAAAAGATGAATGAAGGTGAACTTAGGGTTTCCTATAAACCCCAGTATGTTGATAAGATCCCGAAAGTCGTCTCTGGAAAAGTTGGGGAACTCCTAGAAAAGGTTGATGAACGAGGGAAGCTTGATAAGATTGCGGCTAAACTTGAACTCAAACAGCTCTGGAACCGACCCCTTGAGGTATTAAGTGGAGGAGAACTACAGCGTGTAGCAGTAGCGGCAACCATATGCCGCGAAGCAGACACATACCTTCTCGATGAACCGTCAAGCTATCTAGACGTGAAACAGAGACTTGAGGTCGCCAGAGCCATAAGAAGCCTAAAAAAAGACGAAAAAACAGTGATTGTAGCTGAGCATGACCTAGCCGTAATAGATTACTTATCGGATCAAATATGCATTTTTTATGGAGAACCAGGGGTTTACGGCATTGTATCTCACGTCCAAGGCGTTAGAACAGGCATAAACATTTACCTGCAAGGTTACATTCGAGACGAGAACGTCAGATTTAGGAAAGAAGCCATAATATTTCATGAAAAGCCGCCCACAGCAAGTTTTGTGGTCGGCGAAACCTTACTGAAATGGAAGCAAATAAAGAAAACATTCAAAGGATTCAAACTTGTTGCGCATTCTGGGGAGATAAAGAGGGGAGACATCATTGGAATTCTGGGACCTAACGGCATAGGTAAAACAACTTTTGTGAAGATTTTGGCTGGAATTGAAGAGACTGATGATGGAAAAAAGTTTGGCGAGTTTGAAGTAAGTTATAAACCGCAATACATTTCAGCAGAATACGAAGGAAAAGTCCAACAACTTTTAACAAGTATCACCAAGGAGAATTTGACTTCAAGCTGGTATAAGACGGAAATCCTCAAGCCTTTAAGGATAAACACGCTTTTAGATAGAAATGTAGCTGAACTCAGTGGAGGAGAATTGCAAAAAGTTGCGATTGCAGCATGTCTATCCCACAAGGCTGAGCTTTATCTGCTCGATGAACCCAGCGCCTACTTGGATGTTGAAGAAAGATTGAACATGGCGCGAACCATTCGCCGAGTTGTTGAAAACCATAATGTAACAGCTTTTGTTGTCGAGCACGATGTTGTTGCACAAGACTTTATAGCTGACCGCTTAATGGTCTTCACCGGAAAACCCGGAATTAAGGGCGTAGCGACACCCCTCACAAGCTTAAGGGATGGAATGAACATGTTTCTGAAAGAGATGGAAGTGACTTTCCGAAGAGACCCAACTACGAAGAGGCCAAGGGTTAATAAGGAAGGCTCAAAACTTGACAAGTTTCAAAAACATATCGGAGAATACTATTACGTACGTTCATCAAAGAGCTAGTATAAAGGGAAGCAGAGATGGTTGAAGCAGAAAAAACGGATAAAAAACTTTTGAAGAATGCTCTAACGGCTATGGATAATGCGTATGTGCTTTGGGGTTTTAGGGTTGGAGCTGCTGTGCTTGCAGAAGACGGAGAAATCTATGGTGGCTGTAACGTCGAAAGCTGGGTTTCTGGACTTGGCATTTGCGCTGAGAGATGTGCAATCAATCATGCTGTTTTGCATGGGAACCGAAAAATCAAAAAAATAGCCGTACTCGTGGATGCAGACAGCCAACGCGAGCCGAGACCGTGTGGAGCATGCCTACAGTACATTTATGACTTTGCGAAAAACCCCAAAATTAAAATTGTTACGGCAAAAGCGGAAAAGGGCAGAATTTTGTTTGAAACGGTTAAAGTAAAGACTCTCGGAGAGTTGCTGCCATATCCTTTTGGGAAATGAACAAATTCCCCAAAAAAATGTAGTTAAATTAATGAGTGAGCAGAGCATATCGTAAAAGTGATTTGCGTCAGAGAGGGCGTTGGTGGAGGCTTAAGTGGCTAAGACAACCTTTGAGGAAATAAGTGCAGCTGACTTCTTCTACCGTAATCGTGATATAGCTGGATTCACAAACCCGTCTAGGGGTGTTTTTGCAGCTGTAAGAGAGCTTGTGGAAAATTCGTTGGACGCTGCTGAAAGCCTCAAGATACCGCCAGACATCTATGTTAGACTTTCCTATACAGGCGAAGCAGGCAGAGAAACAAAGGTTTACAAGTTAAGGGTTAAAGACAACGGCATAGGAGTTCCGCCAAGACATATTCCGTCAGCCTTTGGACAAGTGCTTTTCGGTTCAAAATACAAGCTAAAACAGCAGAGGGGAACTTTCGGCTTAGGCGGAAAGATGGCAATTCTATATGGACAAATCACAACGCATCAGCCAGCCCTCGTAATTTCAAGCACAGGCATGTCAAAAATCTATGCGTACAAGCTCAGGATTGACATCCAGAGAAATCGGCCTCTCATACTTGATAGAAGGGTTCTCATAAATAAGGAAAGATGGCGTGGAACAATAGTTGAGTTCAGTCTTGAAGGCGACTATGGCAGGGCTATGCCTAAAATTTTGGAATATTTGAAGCAGACAGCCATGGTGAATCCGTATGCAAATCTAACTTTTGTTGACCCTAAAGGTAGGCTATACAGGTTTACTAGAGTCACTGAGGAGATGCCTGACCCGCCGAAGGAAACTTTGCCACATCCATATGGTGTTGACGTAGAGCTTCTCCAACGCCTTATACAAGTAACGCCGTATCGAAACATGTTTGAGTTTCTCAAAAACCATTTCCACAGGGTCGGAGAAACGACTGCACGCAAATTTCTGGAATTCAGCAACATAAGGCCATCTAAAAATCCCAAGAGACTTTCCCACGAAGAGGTTGTTAGGTTAATGCGCATGCTGAAACAGTTTAGGGAGTTCTTGCCGCCGAATGCAAGTTGTTTATCTCCTTTGGGTGAAAAGCTGTTAAGGGCGGGCATTTCGAAGGAGTTGAAGCCTGAGTTTGTGGCTGTTTATCAGCGTAGGCCATCAACCTATGCTGGCCATCCCTTTATTATTGAAGTGGCAATTGCTTATGGTGGAGAAATTCCAAGGAAAGGAAGCTTTCTGATTTATCGTTTCGCTAACAGAATTCCATTACTTTATGATGAGGCAAGTGATGTTTCAGTAAGAATGATGAACTCCATGAATTGGCGAAGATATAAGGTTACGTCCGACATGCCTATTGCTATAGCGGTGCACATTTGCAGCACCAAGATCCCATACAAGACTGTTGGAAAGGAATTTATTGCTGATAGATTGGAGGTAAGAAGAGAAGTAGCCAATGGACTGCGGCAGGTTTCACGCCGACTTCAACGCTTCCTAACTAGGAGGGAGCATGTGGACAGAGAGCGGAAAAGGCTTGATGTTTTCAGCAAATACTTGCCGAAAATAGCTCAGTTTTCAACTCAGCTTGCTGGCAAGGAAAAAAATCCAGATATAAAAAAGCTCTTAAGGGGTGTGAAGAAGTTTGGGACGTAAAAAACATAAAAGCGTGATCATGGAAAGGAGAAAAGAAGTTTTAGCTGGTTTAGAGAACTTCGGGCTTAAAATTTATGAGCAGCTTGATAAGGGATATTTCCCTTCAATAGAGATGCCGAGCCGCTCAACAGAAAACATCTATTACAACCCAGAAGTTAGGCAGTTCATTCTTGGAGATAGAAAGGTTCTGAGAAAAGCCCGCAACATACGTCATCTAAGACCTTTCACACAGCTTGTTTGGACTGCATTCTTTTCCCATGAGCTTAGTGCCCAGCGTAAAACATCAACCCTAAGGGATGTTTATTATTCCGCACAAGCATACGAGATGAAATTTAAAGACCAACAAGAATCAAACAACATCATAACGGATTTAGAAACAGTTTTGAGGTTCTCCAGGGAAGATTTTAACATTTTTCCAGAAGAACGTTCAGCAGTCTTCGGCGACCTGACAATAGAATATACTGTGCCCGGATACGAAGGAAAAACATTGAATTTAACTTCTCACCCGGACGGTGTTATGATTGGACCGGCTTTAACCTCAGCAGAGTTTGTGAAAACAACTGCGGATAAGGTTATAGCCATAGAGAAGGGCGGATTGTTCACGCGGTTTGTAGAGGAGAACGTGCACAAGAAGTTTAATGCCATACTTGTTTTGACGGCTGGACAAGCGCCAAGGGCAACACGACACTTCATTAGGAGGCTTAACAGAGAGCTGGACATTCCAGCCTACATCTTTACGGACGGCGATCCTTGGGGAATGCACATAGCCATGGTCATAATTTCGGGTTCCGCAAACGCTGCACACCTAAGAGAACTAACCACACCCGACGCTAAATGGAGCGGAGTCTGGGCAACCGACATTGTCAATTACAAGTTGCCAACTGATCCGCTGGACGCAGTTGACATAAAGAGGCTTTATGAGTTGCAGAGGGACCCACGTTATAAGGATCCGTTGTGGCAGAGGGAAATTAAGACGTTTTTGAAAATAAGGAGGAAGGCAGAGCAAGAGGCTTTCAGTAGGTATGGCTTGACTTATATTGTGGATGAGTACTTGCCTACTAAGCTTGAAGAGACTAAGTGAACATGAGGAAATTTAAAATAACTGTGTGTCGTTCTATGTAAAAGCGCACGGAAAAGGTAAGGGTCAGATATGAGCGAGGAGGTTGGTTTCGGATTAACAGTTGCCGAGAAATTTTTTGGTTTAATACTTCTTATTGTTGGCGCTTTAGCTACATATTATACATTTACAAGCACTAATGCATTAGGTGATTACACGGGATTTTTCGGATTTCTAAGCATTATAGTTTTAGTTTTAGGAATAATCTTGGTAATTGCAAAAACCGAATAGCATTTCACATTCTTAAAACCTATTACTGTATTTTATGAGTTTTGGAGCAAGTTTTCGAATAGCCCTTCCTCGGAGGGGCATTCAAGAGGCATGTCTATCATTTTTGAGGTAACAGCTTAATAACTGGTTACTTTACCTCTAATGTCGATAAGGTTAAAGGTGAAGTTGTATGGAGAAAGCCGCAGTAAGCCTTGAAAGGATCGACCTTAACTATGATGAGGAAGCTGACGTGTTATACTTAAGCTTCGGAAAACCCAGAGAAGCCAAAGACAGCGTTGAAGTTGAGGACGGAGTCATCTACCGAATAGCAGACAACGAAATAGTAGGCATAACAATAACAGACTTCAAAGCCAGAACACTTGAAAAGTACGGTTCTCCTTCATAAATTCACTAACTTACGCTCAATCGTTACAATATCTATCCTGTAAATGTAGATTCCAAAAAGGATTCTTCGTTACAACTTTGAGAAACCCTAAATCTTCTATCAGCATCTTCATGCACTTCCTCATTGTTCGTTTGTCAGCTCCTATTTGAACCTTAATCTGCTTCTCAACATGCGTAAACGATATCTGCAACCGACAACCATGCTTAACCATCTCCTCAACAAACCTTCTTCTATAACCAAAAAAATCGAAAACAAACATGCAACCTTAGCAACATCCTTGTCTCGAATCCCCATGAAATAAAGGGTCAGAAAAAAAGACCATACCAAAAACAGTACATATCTAAAGGTGGTTAAATGTAACTGTGAACACATCCAAAGATGGCTAAATGGAATTTAGGAACACATACAGTTTTCAGACATGTACAAAACAAAATCACATACACAAACCTATAAACCAAAATTTACTGGACGGCTTCCGTCAACCTTAAACCATTTAAAAGGCTTCCAACTTATTAGAAACCCAAACCAGGTGTTTGTCATGACCCTCATCCACGCGAAGGTAACTGCTCAATTAAAAAACAGATTGATAGAGGAGCTTGGCGATAGGATAGAATCCGTAGTCCTCTACGGCTCAGTTGCCAAAAACACCGCTCACGAAGAAAGCGACATAGACATTCTCATAGTCACACGAGAAGACGACAAAAACCTTTACGATAAAATCTCAAAAATCAGAACACAAATAGACCTAGAAAACAACACACTTACAGCCTTACTTCATGTAACCAACGAAGAGATTGAACACTACACTAAACTTGGCTCCCCATTCATAAAAAGCGTGGCGGAAGAAGGTGTAATACTCCATGACAGAGGAAACTTCAAGAAACTTCGTAGTAGCATCCTTGGAAAGAGCTGAAAAAGCCCTAAAATCGGCTAAACTACTCGAAGAAAACGGAGAGCTGGAGGACGCGCTTCAAGGGCTTACTACGCCATGTTCCACACTGCAAGAGCCCTTCTCTTTAGCAAGGGCATGAGCGCAAAGACCCACCGTGGAACTATATCTCTCTTCGGCGAAAAGATAGTGAAGCAAGGCATTCTCCATGAGGAATTTGCAGACATGCTCAGAAAAGCCTTCGACTTAAGGCAGAAAAGCGACTATGAGCTCTACGCTGAGCTCAGTGTGGAATTAGTGAAAGAAGTAATAAAAAACGCGGAAAAGTTCATCGCGAAAGTAAAGGAACTGATAAAAACCTAGATTTTAAAACCCACAGTTATGCTGCTTCAAAAATTTCAAGCCTTAAAGAAAAACGGAATCCTCAAAAATCCCTTTTTCAGAGTATCAACTCTACCTCTTCAACAATACACATCCAAAACCTAAACCAAGAGTAAGCCTATTTTCACACACATCGTTCTTTCAAACGTTTCTTTATCGCATTCACGAGTCTTTGAGCATTTGATAATATTGCCTCTGCTTCTGATTTTCCAACAGTCGCCGTAACGCTATATTCATAGGTTTCTCTCGCGGCTTTCGCATCAGCTAAGTTTTTAGCTGACTCCTTCGAGAAAACCTCTGTTAACACGAATTTTCTGCCAAATTCTGAAACCACTCCTTCATGTATCTTAGGGAAAACGTTCACGGTGGATAACGCAGCTCTAGCCGCATGATACATGGCGTAGTAAGCCCTTGAAACAGCATCTTCATAATCGCCATCGCGAAACAGCTTTTCAGCAACCCTTAATCTCTCAACGGCTTTTTCCAAATGTGCCTTCACTATACTCATCTAGAAAACTCCCTTGTAACTGTACACCCTCTCTTATAATGGACAGGGCAAAGGGATCCCCTTCTTCAGCCATGTGGATGAAACTTTTTTATCCACAACAATTAAGGAAACATCTACTCCTAAAGCTGGAATTACAGGATAGATCAAGTCATAAAGACGCTGTCTAACCATCCAACCTTCTGCGTTTTCAACCAAAACTAGGAGATTGATGTCACTTTCAACAGTTGCTTCCCCACGAGCTACCGAACCGAAAAGTATGACACCAGTGACGGCTTTCCACACCCAAGAGATCATTATCGAGACCAGTGTGGCAGCAAATTTTCCAAGAGCAGTTTTCCGCGTACTCATGCCTTCGGAAACCATGAATCTTCTCAAGGCTTCTCGAATGAGGCTACTTCGATTTAGATACAAGCCAGCGTCAACGCAGTGTATACAAATAAACCTTCCCCTCACAAACACGTTAAAGCCTCTAAACACCAACAAACCTATTTGAACCCAAATAGACGGGCCTACAACCACTGCACACACGCTTATCCTCTTCTTTCAACAACCATCTTACAATTCGTAGCCAAAGCAGCTATTACGCCTAAAGCCGCAAGCCAAGGAGCAAGAACAACGCCGATAACTCCTACGGTGGCAGGTATCTCAAGCAGAACCTTTCCTTTCTCGTCTTTAACAATTATCCTAGTCACGTTTCCCTCATGAAGTAACTCCTTAACCTTCTCAATAAGATTGTCAGCGGAAACAGAGAATTCCTCTGTAACCACTTTGGTGACTGCAGTGCCACAAACAGAACAGAATTTATCGTCTTCTTTCAACTCTGCACCGCATTTCCAACAATAAGACAACCCTTTTCACCTTCTGGAACAGAGTTTTGCTGCACATTTAAAAACATTATGAATAAACGTCTGTGTTTATTAGCTAATAGTTTATTAATTTTGAAATGCATCACTGAATGACTAACTTATCTAATCTGTTAAAAGGAGACGCATAAAATGCCTATTCGTCAACCGATCGTATGTGTTCTCGGTCATGTTGACACTGGCAAGACCTTGCTTTTGGACAAAATACGCAAAACGAGTGTTCAGGCTCGTGAAGCTGGGGGAATTACGCAACATATTGGTGCAAGTTTTTTCCCTGTTGACACGCTAAAGCAGCTGTGCGGTCCTTTGCTTTCAATGGTTAAGGGTGAAATTGAAATTCCAGGATTACTTGTTGTTGACACGCCTGGACATGAGGCTTTCACCAACTTGCGAAAGAGGGGCGGCAGCGTAGCAGACATAGCAATACTTCTGATTGACGTTCTGCGAGGTTTTGAAGCTCAAACCTATGAAAGTATAGAGATTTTAAAGACTCGTAAGACGCCTTTTTTGGTGGCTGCTAATAAGATAGATCGAATACCAGGCTGGAATTCTTATCCTGATACACCGTTTTTGAAGACTTACCAGAAACAGGGTCGCTACGTTAAGGAAGACTTGAATAACAGGATCTACGATATTATTGGCATTTTTTCTCGTTTGGGTTTTGGGGCAGACCGTTTCGACCGTGTGAAGAATTTTACGAAGACTGTAGCAATAGTGCCTACAAGCGCAAAAACTGGTGAAGGCGTAACTGATCTGCTCATGGTTCTTGTGGGTTTAACGCAGCAGTATTTGAAGAAGCGTTTGCAGACGACAGAGGGACCGGCTAAGGGCACGGTTTTGGAGGTGAAAGAAGAGCCTGGCTTGGGTTTGACAATCAACACTATAATTTATGATGGAGTTTTGCAGAAAGACGACTTGATTGTTGCTGGTGGTAAGGAAAAGCCTATTGTTACGCGGATACGGGCGATTTTGGTTCCCAAGGCTTTAGATGAGATCAGGGATCCGAGACACAGGTTTTCTTCTGTGCGTTCTGTTTCTGCTGCGGCTGGAGTGAAGATAGTAGCTCCGGATTTAGAGGGTGCTTTAGCTGGTGCTCCTTTATACGCTGTGCCGCATGGCGAGGACCCGGAAAAACATGCTAAGCTTGTTCTTGAGGAGATTGAGAGAATTAGGATTACGACGGATATTGATGGCGTTGTTTTGAAGGCTGACACTTTAGGCTCCTTGGAGGCTATTGCTGAAAGCCTACAGCGGAATGATGTACCGATTAGATTGGCAGATGTTGGTGACGTTTCGAAAAGGGATGTTGTTGAAGCGGGTGTTGTTAGGGAACAAGAACCTTTTTACGGTGTGATTTTAGCCTTCAACGTTAAGGTTTTGCCAGATGCTGAAGAAGAAGCAGAAATTAAGAGCGTTCAGATTTTCCGTGAAAACATAATCTACCGCCTAATGGATGATTATCTGTTGTGGCTGAAGACTCAACGTGAGGCAGAGTTTGAGCAAGAGTTTGAAAAGCTTGTTATGCCTGGGAAAATGCGCATTTTGGAAGGTTATGTTTTTCGAAGGGCAAAGCCAGCTATTGTTGGTGTGGAAGTTTTGGCTGGGAGGATAAAGCCGAAATACAGGCTTGTGAGGGCTGAAAACTGTGAAGAGATAGGTGAAATACAGCAGATTCAAGAGAAGGGAGAAGCCTTGCCAGAGGCTAAGCAAGGGATGCAGGTCGCAGTATCCATAGGCAAGTCCGTGGTTGGAAGACACATATTCGAAAAAGATGTGTTATATGTGAAAGTGCCGGAACAACATGCAAAGGCGTTGCTGACAACGTTTATGGATAGGTTGACAGTGGAAAACCAAGAGGCACTAAAAGAATACGTAAACATGATGAGAAAGAAAATACCGTTCTGGGCAGCATGAAAATTTACATGCGAACTCGATTTTAGCGTGTGTTATTTTTTCTTGCGTCTCATTTTCTTCTTTATTTTTTCAAGTTTTTGTTTCTTTTCTTTCATCCTGCGGAAGTCCGCATGTACCGGTCTGGGGATGTCTGTTCTTGGAAAGTATATGTCCGTCTTTCCTTCTGGCGGCACAATTGGATATTTTGCCTCCTTCTTCTGATACAGTCTAACGTAAAAGTAGTAGATAGTTAAGGCTATTATCCCCGAGGCAATCACACATGCCCAAATAGATTGTACAAGAATCCCAATCAAAAGCCATAGCCCTTCAACCACAAAAATGGTAGATATTCCAATTAGCACAACTAGCTTTTTACCTATACTCAACAGATACCCCCAGATAATTTTTACAAAAAGTAACTATTACATCTTGCGTTACGCGGGCGTGTGGCACCATTGTAAACCAAGAGCAACTAGGTCCATGTGTATGTGGCTACAAGGGAAGCTTTGTTCCAGCTCCTGTTTTCTTTGCTTTCTCATATATAAGGATGGCAGTCGCCATGTCTTCTATGGCTAGACCTAGGTGCATAGACATAATGCGTTCTTTAGAGTTCTCACGGCCAGATTTCTTGCCGCTCACGATTTCACCTAAATCTGCGTATACATATGGTATGTCGGAAAAGTATCCTAGTTTCTTGTAATATGTTAGTTGATCTTTGTCATCCGTGCAAAACTTATCCATGGAATGCATCGCCTCTGGTTTCCAATACGAGTCGAAATCTAGGGGACACGCGAAGCCACCGTCCTTAAACCATGATGCTCTAATTACGGGCTGTGGATGTTTCAAAATTGGTCCTGCAGTTACGATTATGTCGCAGTTTTCAACAGCCTCTCTCGGCGAGCTGACGGGAATAACGTTCACTCCATGTTTAGCAGTCATCTCTTCAACATATTTCTGTAGGTTTTTCTCGCTGATGTCGTAGGCTTTCACTTTTTCTAAGTTCTTGCACACGACTGTTAGGGCTTCGAGGTTGCTTCTGCCTTGAACGCCGCAGCCAAGAATGCCTAAGACTCTTGAATCTTGTCTAGCTAGATATTTAGCTGCAATGGCGGTCGCTGCTCCGGTTCTTTTCGCTGTTATCCAAGTGCAGTCCATAACGCTTATTGGAAATCCAGTTTCAAGGTCGTTCAAGATGAGAAGCCCCGATATGTATGGCAGTCCATGTTTGGGGTTTTCTGGGAATCCACTCACGAGCTTTATGCCGGCTGACTTCATTTTAGGTATGTAGGCGGGCATGGCGTGGATGAAGGCGTCTTTTTGAGGGTGGATGCCAGGCTTGGGTGGTACTTCAGTTCGTCCTTCTGCTTTTTCAAAGAAGGCTACTTCGACCACTTGGATGACTTCTTTAATGGGGATTTTCAGTTTCTCTATGTCGTTCCGACAAAGATATAGAACTTCTCCTAAAGAACTCATTAAGACACCTGGTCCCTCTAGTTGAGCAAAGTTAGCATTTTTCGATTCTCCACTTTAATACACCCTCAATATTCATTTTCCTTTTTGGAAAAAGGACAATGTTTTAAATGTTTTATTGACCTATCTGACTTTTTGATCTCCATATTGCGTGGATGCCGCAGTATTCTCTTGCCTCCATCTCCTCCGCTGCGGTTTTAAACTCTGCCTCTGGCTTGTCTGTTTAGCCAAACGAGCAACACTGTTGCTACTGCCGATATTGCTGAGGAAACTATGAAGCCGTAGCCCAATCCATGTTGAATGATCGCACCCGCAGCAATTAAAGGCGCTATTCCCTGTCCAATGTCTATCCCCATCATGTAAAGCGAGTTAGCAAGTACATTTCTAGAAGGCTGAATGTACTCTGCAATGAGCATGGAGCCTACAGGAAAAAGTACTCCTTGGATTGCGCCAATTAAAGCGAAAATCACTGCAAAAACTAAATTATTTACAAAAATGGCTAAGGCAAAAGAAAACAATGCTGCAAAAATTGTGGCAAATATCACAAGCATTGGTTTGCTTACTCTTCGGACAATTCTCCCTATGGAAAGACGTGTAACAGTCGTGGCAATGTAGTACAAGAGGAAAAGTACGGAAACAAGTTCATCGCTAAACTTAAGCTTGTCTTTCGCGTAAAGCGGGGCATAGGCTAATATCACTCCAAAAAGAACAAAAAAGGCGAAATTTCCAATAAAAGCCATGTCAAACATTCGGTTGCGCGTAATAGCTGAAATCTTACTTTTTAGGGCTTCTCTACTCACAGCCACACCGATAATCTGCCAGTTCTTCTCAATTGAAGAGATCTTCTTATTAAGAAAAAAAGCCGCAAAAACTCCAACAAACCCCATCAAACAAGCAAAATAAAAAGTGTTTTGAACACCGAACAACGGAATAGAAAATGTGGTGATGGCTGGTCCAGCTAACAAGCCTAGACTTAACGATGCAGTGTAAGTGCCAACGCCTTTGTCTCTCTCAACACTTGAGATTGCCAATGCAGCCAAAATTAAGGATGCTGTTCCGATAAAGGCGTACGCAAAACCTTGGGTAGCACGCAAAACAATTAGCATAACGACGCTGTCTGTTAAAGGGTAAAGTGCAGGGCAGATGGAGAAAATTACGAAGGCAAGAAGCAAAAAAGTTATTGTCTTTTTTCCGCCCGCGAACACACCTAAAGAAGTTTTTGCTAGAGCAGAAGCAATAAAAAATATAGCCGTTACTAAACCAACCATTTCAACAGGCGCGTTTATTACGTCTTTCACGTAAATCGACAGTATGGGCGCAATAACTGAAGAAGAAGCTATGTAGCTGAACCCCATCATGCACATGATTGAATGCGGTGTTAATTGCAGCCTTTTCAATGGGCATACACACGTTATCTAGAGTTCAGCCAGTCAGGCGGGAATATCTGAACAGAAAATCCCACCATTTCTCGTCCTTAACTTTCTCGCCTTCACAGACAAGTTCATGCACACGCTTCATTATTGCATGATGTTTCTTCTCGTCGCTAATTATGTCCTGCAGAATAAACCTTACGCGTTTATCCTCTGTCTTATCAACAATCTTCTCGAAGCCCTCAAGCATTTCACGTTCAACTTCAACATGCTTCTCAATAGCTTTACGGAATTCTTCGCCTTCCCATTTAAACTGTTCTTTTGAAGGAGTTTCCAGCAATTTTAAGATAGCTCGTAACATATGCTCATGTTTCGTCGAGTCCAAAGCAAGTTGACGAAGCAGAAGCCGAATAACCGTGTTGTTTGTCTTTCCTATCGAATCATGCAGAAGTTTCACAGCTTCCCTTTCATTTTCAACCCGTTTTTCAATCATCATCTTAAACTCTTGTTTGTCTATCGACAAATCAATCCCTCAATTATTTTAAACCTGACGTTATTTAAACATTTCAAGATTCTCTCATGGTGCAACTTTCATGTTTCTGTGCTTGAATCTGTATTTTACGGAAGTCTTAAATTTCGATGAAAGATATGTGAAATTGGTGGTTTGATTTGACTGAAACTGTAATGGTGCACAAGAGAGAAGGTAAAACTGTAATGGAGTTATGTTTTGATATTAAAGGTCAGACGGCAATCGTAACTGGCGCTTCTAGCGGTCTAGGTGTAACGTTTGCTGAAACTTTAGCGGAAATCGGAATAAACGTTGTGATTGCCGCAAGAAGATACGAAAGGCTTGTCAAAATAGCTGAAGAGTTATCCAACAAATACAATGTGAGAGTGGTTCCTGTCAAAACAGACGTAAGTCAAGAGGAACAAGTAATCAACATGGTGAAGACTGCTATAGAAAATTTTGGATCATTGGAAATTCTGGTTAACAACGCTGGAATTGCAAGTTTAAGTCCATCCGTTGACATGAGCCTCGAAGAATGGAAAAAAGTGATGGACGTTAACTTGACTGGGGTCTTTTTATGCGCGAGAACTGCTGCACGAGAAATGATTAAGAGGAAAAATGGAAAAATAGTGAACATTGCTTCCATTTATGGAGCCGTAGGCGACATATTTCCAACCGCGCCTTATTATGCCTCTAAAGGAGCAGTCATAAACCTGACAAGAGCCTTAGCAATAGAATGGGCACCTTACAAAATAAACGTGAATGCTATTGCGCCTGGATTCTTCCCAAGCGAAATGACAACACCACTTTTCCAAGATGAAAAAACGTTGAAATACATCCTTTCCAGAACTGCGTTAGGAAGAACAGGAGAACCATTAGACTTGAAGGCAGCGCTTATGTACCTAGCGTCTCCGGCTTCTGACTACTTGACGGGACAGACAATATTCGTTGACGGCGGATGGACAGCGCTTTAACAAAACTTTAATGTTTCCTAATTACCTATTCGGGTTTATCTGTCTGGTATCTGAAGCCAGAGCACGCTAAGCGTTAGACTCTACCAAGATTTGCAGTGGCTTGTCTCTTCTGTTTTAGAAGGTGTCCGGCACCGGGATTTGTTGAATTACTTCCAAAGGTTTTGCTGTGAATTCTGCCGAGGCTAGTGCAAACTCTATGAGTAAAACGTGCATTTTTTCAAAAAGTTCCCCGACTTGTGTTCCTTCTTTTGTTAGGGCGTAGGTTTTCGCACGTTTCCGTTTAAAGGCAAGTTTTTTGCCTCTAAGTTTTCTTAGATATTTGTAGGTTCTCCTTAAGGAAATGTTTGTTTTATCAGCAAGTTTTTTGGCTGCTATGCCTTCTTCTGGAATATCCTCGTAAACGCGTTTTTCCGTTGGTGAAAGCCTTTCTTGTTGGGGGTTTCTTTTTGTTCTGAAGTAGAAAATGTAGCTGTTTTCATGGTCTTTTGTTATCAGATTTGCCTCTTGAAGACGTTTAAGGACTCTCGATAGGCTTTCAGTCGGGATTAGGAATTTCAGTTCTTCATATGTTTCAGGGCTTTCAGATAGTGCTTTAATTGCTTTTTCTTCATAACATTCGGAGCGAGGTGGCAGAAGTTCTCCGATGTCTTGGAAATCCTTTATTAATTCGTTAAGCTTGCAGCCGAACAATGTTGTGTGGTACTTGTTATTGTTTTTTTCAACTAGCCCAACCTCTATCAAGGGATTAATATATTCCTCTGCGATTGTTCGCCGACTATGATAATAGCCTATTTTTTTCAGTTTTTGTTGAAGTCTAACTATGGAATATCGTCCGTTCGAGAGTATTTCCAATATTTGTAGGCGTCTCCTGTTCTTTAATGCGTCTAGCATTTTTGTCATGAAATTGGGATTTTCCGTTTTTTCGTATAGCTTTCTGAGTTCGTTCTTCAGTTTCCAAATGTTGCATGTTGCTACACATGTGATTGGAGTTAATGGACGACAGTATTCGCAAGTTTCCTTCGCTCTTTCCAGCACCTCTGTTATGCTTGTTTTTTCTTGTGCCTTTTGTAGTGGTCTTAAATGAATTTTGGTTTTCATGGTGCCGGACTCCGTTGACGTATGTCACAAGAAATTGTTGGAGACGTTTTCAGAAGTAGGTTGAGGAGAAAGGAGAGAAGGAAGTTTCTGTAAGAGTTGGGGTGTCTCTCTCAACCTCTCATGACATACGTCATAATTAATATGACATACGTCATCCTTATATATCTTTCTCCCACAACTAAACAACGGTGAAGAACTATTTGATACTTCCCTGCGAAATCGCCGTAAAATCAGTTATACCAGCAATAAAAGCAACACTAGCACAAGAGCTTGTAGAAGCATACAGCCTAAAACAAAATCAAGTAGCTGAAATCTTGGGAATATCTCAATCCGCAGTAAGCAAATACACTTGCCAAGTTAGGGGACACATAATAAAGATCGACAACATAGAAGAAATACGACCCCTGATAAACAAGATGATAAACCTAATCGTAAATGGAACTCCAGAAAGAGCAGAATTCCTAAGGCTTTTCTGCCAAACATGCACGGAAATACGTAAAAAAGGCCTAATGTGTCAATTCTGCCAAAAAACAGACTCAAAAATCAAAATAGAAGAGTGTGGTTTTTGCCTAAACTACGACCCCTTTAGAATGATAAGAGAGAAAAAGAAAGTTTAAACTCCAACTTTCTTTTTCCTTTCATGATTCTTCATAACAACATTTTAGCGACAACATTCAAGACTTTAGAACTCATGATTCTCGAAACCAAGAGAAGTTTCTACATAAATCCTCATGTGGGTTGCCTCGGTGGAGTCAAAAAGGGAAATGGAAAACAGTGCGGAGAGAAGTGCTACGTTAAGGATCGGAGTTTTTCTATAAGTTCTTGTCTCATCTGTTCGTTGATTTTGATCTCTTTTCGAGCTTTGCTCCAATCTTTTGAACAGCGAC
>Ga0209636_10002320_pt1 | contig 19401 bp, 15 predicted proteins | sample DeeMarSWOR152_54_FD_187464 | JGI IMG/M metagenome (GOLD analysis project Ga0209636, IMG submission 187464) | Marine sediment microbial communities from White Oak River estuary, North Carolina - WOR-1-52-54 (SPAdes) (version 2) | ecosystem: Environmental > Aquatic > Marine > Intertidal zone >... | reverse complement strand
CTTCATAAACAGTGCTCCTTCACGCTGAGCCTCGATAATACCGCAACATTCGGTTCCACTTCAACTCCTCTGACATGAAACAGGCCGAAGAACACGCCAATTCGCTGAGAATCGAACATATTGCCACTTTCTTGACGCACCTCGATCAGCGATTTCTCACCACCTGTCGGGATTTTCGCTTTGTTGGCGGTCATCCTGCCCCCGCAAACTCTGGGCTGGCTCTCAGTCGTCCGATTAGGTCAAGGATTTCACGAAAGACTACCCTCGGCACAGCCACTTCTGCCATCTGGAAAACCACATACCGCGAATGCCTGACCACCTTGGCTCCGATCTTGATCAGCTTCTCACGCAGCGTTCTGAGCGACCACTTCTTCACCGGCTTGGGCAATACCAATCGCCTCAGAAAATTACCCAGGTTGTAAGCCAGAGCAAAGAGCTGAAGTCGGACCTGATTATCCACAAAATCATGGCAGGAAAGCCGTGTCCAATTCAACGCGTATTTTCCCTCTTTGATCCACTGCTCCACTGTGCCTCGTTTGTTATAGAACTTCACGACATTGCTCGATTTCCACCGAAGGTTCGTGACTACGAAGTTAACTCTTGGAAAAAGCTCTGGCATATGCCACTCGATCTTGGCGACGACTCTGCGAGCGATCTTCCAACTGGCTACTTGATACCGAAAACTATGATACAAAACAATCGGCTTCTTCGGCGGACGCCCCACAGGCCGGGTCAGTATGTTCTCAATCTTCTTATGCAGTATTTGGTTATCCTTCAGTCGTATCGCATAGAAATACCCCTCTGCCTCAAGATAGCGATAAATCTCGGGATTAGCAAAGGCTGCATCACCACGGAAGAATCGGAGGATGTCATAGCCTCGATAACGATTGACAATCGGCTCCAATAGACTTCGCCAGTCGTCGGCACTATGGATGTATCCATTCCTGAGAAGGGCTCGTTCCAAATCGCCAAATTGATTGAAGCAGAACAATGGATGGTAGCAGGTGCATGCGAAATATCCGTTGTAAGCAGAGCCTTCCTGATTACCGTAGGTCGGGCTAACCGAACTGTCCATATCAAGGATAATTTGCTTGAGTAATTTTCGCTGGTGTGCTCGATCCACCCATTCACCTACGAGGTTCATCAGTAGCTTTAGGTTCTTGGGCTGCGACAGTATCTCTGTTTCGAATCTGCTCATGACACTGTTGGAAGCGGCCGAACGTTCCACAGCCCTACCCCCAGCAACATGTCGCATGGCAGGATCGACAGCCAAACGTTCGGCGTCATTCGTGTCATCATAGCCAGCAAGCCTGGTGTATATGGACTGTCTGAGCAAGGCGACAAGACCGTGCTGCGTGTTCCTGCCCGTTCGGATGTCACGCAGCTCTGAATCAACAGTCGAGGTCAAAACGAGGGCATCATCAAGCTCCCGGTAGGCAAGTAACCCGGCGTCACTGGTGACCTTCGTTCCATGAAATTCAAGCTTCAATTTCTGGTTAAAATCGAGCCTAAGAGCGTCCTTGCGTGTTTCACCCATTGGGTTCTCCAATTCAGAATAGAAAAACTGGCTTGAGTGGTCTCCATAAGCTGTATACTATCAAAACCCTGTCGATTTGTCACGAACTACTTGGGAAATCCAGGTTTATAAAGTTGTTGAACAATGCAGGCTCGCACAACTCGCAATATAATTCCCGCGCGAGTGGAAAAGTCAGCTTTCAAAAAATGCTCTTTTTGTGGGAGGCTCTTCAGTAATCCTTGAATCCTCTCATCCATTGAGGCCAGTCCTCGGGTGTGGCGCCGCCGGCTTTGGTCCAGATACCCTGAGTATCAAAGTTGCGGTGCCAATTCAACGTCCAAAGCTCCTTTAAACCGACCTTCCTAACATTAAGATCCAGAAAAACGGCATTTATGACGCCTTTGTGCCTGTTGATGCATACTAAGTGCATTTCGTTTGGCAGTACAACAAGGCCATCAAGCTCAGGCGGACCTTGTGTGTGGCTAGGCCAGGTATCCCAGACTACACAGTCAAAAAACAGCGGTATATTGTTTGCCTTTTTTTGCTCTCGATTTTTCCAATAGTTGTCTTCAGGTCGATCACCGAGCCATTCATTCAGGCCATAACTGCCGTAATCTTCACCAGGCTTGCTCTCAAAATTTGTCCAGCCTCCTCCCAGCGTTTGCCATCGCCAGGCACCAAAGGGGACCTTGCCTCCATCAGAATAAGGTTTTTTTGCCGATGGACACAAGGTCAATGCCCCCCGCTCCCTATAATATGGTCGCAATTTATCAGGCCAGTCTCCGGAGGCATCGGCGCCGCTCGGAAACTTTCCATCGGAACTATCGAGATACATATGCCAACAGTAGGTCCATTGTTTGATGTTCGACATACAGGCAACCGCCTGTGCCTGTCTCCTGACTCGTTGCAGTGAGGGCATCAATATCGCCAGTAACAACGCAATAATGGCAATCACCACCAGAAGCTCTATTAAGGTAAATGCGTTTCGTTTGACCATGATTGTTTTCTCCTTCTCTTTTACTGAAGTAAGGTTTTTCCAAACCGAGAATCTCCTTCAAAGGTGACGAGTCTCGTCAGTATGCTTGTCTGCCATAATTATAATCCACTGAGTCTAATAATGCAAGCCCCCGTTTCTGCTTTTTGCAGAAAGCACGGGGGTGGAAAATTTCTGTGCCTGGAACTAATCAGGACAGCCTGACGGGGTAAGCTTGCCTTTTTTGGGCTTTTGGACTCGCTTCTGCAGGGAATCCGGATTTAGGTCTGATTGCAAAAATACGATAAAAACAATGAACAAATCGTTGTAATTTTTGCCTAATACCTTATTCTATACAAGATTAAGTAACTTTTCCAGTTGAAGTATTATGTAATTATTTATCGAAAGGCAAAAAGTGGTTAAGGGCCTTGTCGTTTTTATAACTTCGCTGATGGTAGTGTTCTTTATTGCTGATTGTCCTGCCGTGGAGCCTGAGTCTGATGAGGTTGCGCCTGCTGAGCCCGAGCCTAATGATGTCGAACCCGCTAATGTCGAGCCTAATAAGGTCGAACCTCTAACGACTGTTTCTTTTCACGACAAATGTGCCGATATCCTGAAGAACTTCGTCAATGGTAAGGGAATGGTTGACTATAAAACGCTCAAACGAAAAAGACTCAAGTTAAGAAATCTTTTGGAAAAATTTGACAACCTTGACCCAAATGAATATATTTCCTGGCCCAAAGAGGACAAAATCGCCTTCTGGCTCAATGCGTATAATATAAAAATGCTTGACATTATCGTCCAAAATTATCCGATTAGGGCATCGCGATTCCTTAGCGTTATATGGGGCCCATACAGCATCAGGCACATCGATGGGATTTGGACAAAATACAAATTCCTTGTGATGGATGAGGAATTTACACTTTCGGCGATTGACAAACGGTTTTTCCGCAAAGAGTTCGACGACCCCAGAATATTCTTTGCCATAACCTTCGCCAGTCTCTCGAGTCCGCCGCTGCGCAATGAGCCGTATTACGGGCACAAGCTCAACAAACAGTTGGACGACCAGGTCAAGAGGTTTCTATCCAGCCCACGTGCGTTCAGGATAGACAAAGAAAAGCAAAGAGTCTATTTGTCCGCCATATTTCAAGAATCGCGGTACGGCAAAGAATTTATGAACAGGTACGGTATAGACAGAAAGTTCAAAGACCACCAGCCTGTAACCCGGGCCGTTTTGAATTTCATTACCAAATATGTTTCCAAGGACGAGGCATATTTTCTTGAAGTGGGAAACTACTCCGTTCAATATATAAGAGATGATTGGACGATTAACGATGGTTCGTAGTTCTTAGGCTATGAACGGTGAAATGCTGAAAGGATAAGTCACAAATGGCAAAAAAAACAATTCGTAGCAATCTTAATTTTGACGCTGAGAGATACCTTTTCACGAGCGAGTCCGTAACGATGGGCCATCCCGACAAAGTGGCCGATCACGTATCCGATGCAATTCTTGATGCGATGCTCGAACAGGACTCAAAAAGCAGGGTGGCCTGTGAAACACTGGTAACAACGGGCCTGGTCGTAGTCGCTGGCGAAATCACAACAGAAGCATATGTTGACATTCCGGGTGTTGTCAGAAAGACAATCAAAAAAATCGGCTATGACGACCCAGTAATAGGTTTCGATGGAGATGACTGCGCTGTAATTGTTTCAATTGACAATCAAAGCCCTGATATCTCACAGGGCGTAACCGAAGGTACGGGCCTGCACAAAGAGCAGGGGGCCGGCGACCAGGGCCTGATGTTCGGATACGCCTGCAGAGAAACTCGAGCCCTTATGCCGCTGCCGATTCAACTCGCACACGCCCTGACAACGCGACTGGAAAAAAAGCGTCAAAGTAAAAAACTGCCCTGGCTGCGGCCGGATGGAAAAAGTCAGGTGACTGTTGAATATGAAAACAGCAAACCCAAACGCATTCATACAGTCGTTGTCTCCACTCAGCATGCACCAACCGTGCCGTATAAACAATTACGAAAACAAATCATCGAAAAAGTTATCCTCCCCGTCCTGCCGAAGCGCCTCGTTGACAGGGACACTATTTTCCACATCAATCCGACCGGCCGATTTGTTGTAGGAGGGCCAAAGGCTGATTGCGGTCTTACGGGCCGAAAAAACATCGTCGATACTTATGGCGGAAGGGGCCATCACGGTGGAGGCTCTTTTAGCGGAAAGGACCCGACAAAGGTTGACAGATCCGCAAGCTATATGGCAAGATATATTGCCAAAAACGTCGTGGCAGCCGGTCTGGCTGACTCCTGTGAAGTCCAGTTATCTTACGCCATCGGACTGGCCGAGCCGATTTCGGTCTTTATCGACACTGAAGGAACCGCGAAGATTAGCGAGAAAAAGATAAGCGAGATTGTAAGAAAGTTTTTCCCGCTGACTCCTAAAGGAATGATTGCTCACTTAAGACTTGCCCGCCCGATCTACGCCCAGACTTCTTATGGCGGCCACTTCGGCCGCAATCTGCCGAACTTTACCTGGGAGAAAACCGATATGGTCGCCAAACTCCGCAAAGCTGCAGGCCTGTAAGGGCGGCCCTATGTGGCAACCCCGATGTATGTGGTCGCCCTGATCTATTTCTCCAATTTTCCACGATTTTTCTGTAAGTTTTGACCGGCCTGCTGGTCTAATATGGTGGTCATGGCCGAAACGATTACTGATGAACTCCTGGTCGGACAATTCAACCGGGGTGACGAATCTGCTTTTGACAGAATTGTCGAGCAGCACTCAGGCGATGTAGCGGCCTTGGCTAATCGACTGCTCGGCTGGCCCGGCGACGTCGAAGATGTTACGCAGGACATATTCCTCGCCGCGTATCTCGGCCTGAAGAGATTCCGCTGCGAATGCAGCCTTAAAACCTGGCTCTTTACCATAACCATAAATAAATGCCGCAGCTATCGATACAAGCGTATCCTGCGTCTGCGATTATTTGCCGCTACTAAAGCTTCTCTGACGCGGCCTCATGCTAAAGTTAAGACACCGACAGGTAGTGAAACCTTCGACCGTGTCCGCCGGGCCGTAGCGGCTCTGCCGGCTAAATATCGAGAGCCGGTCGTCCTAAGGTATCTGCAGGAGCTTCCAACGGACGAAATCAGCCAAATCATCGGCATATCCAAAAACGCTCTGCAGGTCCGACTGACCCGCGCCAGACGACGTTTAAGACAAGAGCTGGCAGAACTAATAAAGGAAAAGTTATGACAGAAGACAAAATAGAAAACCTGCTTCAAAAGACTGACCAAATGGCAGGCGGCCCTGCCTCTGTCTCTGCCAAACTCTCAGCCGTAGTACGCCGTCGTGCCCATCGCAGGCGCATCGCAACGTTTGCTGCGCCTTTTGCCGTCGCTGCTGTTATCATAATTGGCCTTGGTGTATGGAGCATCACCACCAGAACCCCGAAAACAACGCAGGACCAGGAAAAACTCACCTCGCTCGAAATCCAAGTCAAGCAACTCCGGGCAAGAACCGATGCCGCACTGAATCTAATTCAGGAGGTACTCGAAGATGAGCGAAGGCAGCGCCGCCTTGACGAGCTCGAAGCCCAGCTCGCAAGCATCCCCGACCCACTCGAAGAGCTCCAGAAACAAGTTGACAAAACCGCTTTTATCCTTGTTTATCAAGCCGACCGTATGTACCGTGAGCTTAACCAGACAAATTCCGCTGTCGAGGCTTACAATAGAGTTATTGCACTTTTTCCTCAAAACCGATGGGCCAAAGTCGCCCGGCAGCGATTAGCAGAAATCGAAAACAGAAAATTTAACAAAACAAATTCAGAAGGAGATTCAATATGGAAACCACAAAACGCACAATCATCTTGCTGATTTTGGCCCTTTTAACAGTAGCCCCGGCTCAATCAGCAGAAAAACCGGCAACGGAAATCTCAAACACCCGCAAGGCAAGCTGCCTGGTCAAGTTAACATCTGACCCGGCCGTCCTGCCGGTCAGCTACGAGACTATCTGCGCCTTGCTGTATAGCTCCGGCGTCGGCGGCAAAGCCGCCCGCGAGACACTCGGTATATCGCCGGATCAGATTTCTGATGTCTTCACAATCGACGTGCTGGTTGAGACTACCGGCGACATACAGCCAGGATCCTGGCCAATGGGCAGATCAATGCCTCCAGAAATCGATGCTGAGTTCGAGTATCAGATGATGATGGAGAAGGAGATGATGAAGCCGATGATGGGGCCAGTGGAGATGCCGAAGTTGATGGGGCCGGCCAAAACCTCCACAGCCCAGTCCAGGTCTTCTCGCACTGCAGGAAGACGCCCACGACGCCCCACAATCCGCCGCATAACTACTGCAACATCGTTGACTTCTGCTGCAGAGGAGACATTTTTTTTCCAGTTGTTAGTCTTTCAGTTGCCTGATGGCGCAAAGCCGGCAGCCGAAGAATTTATGAGCGCCCTCATTGACAACCTGCGTTCAGCCCTCTTAGATGACTTTGAAAACTACAGAATTAAGCTGAGAGGCCAACTTGACCTCGCACAGGAGGAAGCCGTCCGGGCAGAACATGAGTTAATCGGGTTGCAGAAAAATCTCAGGGAAATATCCAGCGGACGTGATCTCTCGCAACAACTGATTCTCCACGATATCAGCCGCCTGCACCTCGAAGTCGAGAATGCTAAGATGAATCATGCTTCCAACCAGATTACTATCGATGCGACAACCAAGCGCATAGCCGAAATAAAGGCCAACCTGGAAGCACAGATCGGAAAAGACCGTGTTACCGAGGAGCTGCAGCAACTGTTCGAACTGCAATTCAAGCGTTTACAAAATATCCAGAAACTCGCTGAAACGGGACGTGTTCCTTCTGGTGAGCTTGCAGATGCCGAGGAAAAACTGGCCAGAGCCAGAATAGAGCTTGCAATGCGACGGGAAGTGCTAAGCAAATCCGCAGGTGGTAATCTCATCGAGTCTCTCAACAGAGAACTGGCTGACCGTTCGATAAAGACAGCTCAATATGAAGCAGAACTTTCGCGCCTGGAGCGGCAAATCACCGAGGCACAGGAACTCCTTGCCAAAGCCGACACCTACGAGCTGCTCTCACTCAAAGTCGACATCGCCAAGCAGAACCTTGAAGAAGTGCTTGTATGGCGTGACCGAATGGAGCGAAGAAACCGTTTGCTCCAGCCGCCAACTGTAACCATCATCGGAGCAGACTAACAAGAACAAAAGAAACTTGCCATACGCCGGCGCCAACTGTTGCCCTCCAGCGGGCGCCGGACGAAATCTCCATCAATTGCGACTCGTGCATCACGCGATGAGCACAACGCAATACGAAATTAGTGCTTAAAATGCCGTTTACCGGTGAAGACCATTGCGATGCCGTGCTTATCTGCTGTGGCGATAACTTCATCATCTTTTTTCGAGCCGCCCGGCTGGACTATTGCAGCCACCCCCGCCTTGGCGGCGTTTTCAACGTTATCCGGAAACGGAAAGAACGCATCTGAGGCCATCGCACAGCCCTTCGCCTCGTCGCCCGCGTGCTTGAACGCAATAAGTCCGGACTCAACGCGATTCATCTGCCCGGCCCCTACGCCCAGGACCTTCTTATTCTTGACCAGCACGATGGTGTTGCTCTTGGTATGCTTGGCGGTAAGCCAGGCTATCCTCAAATCCTCAAGCTGCTTGGCGCTCGGCCTGGCCTTTGTCGGATACGTCAACGCATCCGGCTCCCAGCCAACCAAATCCCTCTTTTGCAACAGCAGCCCGCCCACAACACAGCGAACGTCAAATTCACCGCTGTCAATCTTGCTCCTGTCGATCGGCCCGGTCTCCATCAGGCGGACCCGACTGCCCCAGCTTTTCAACGTCCTGATTATCTCGACGGCATCTGCCTCAAATTTCGGGGCGATAATCACCTCGGCAAAGAACCCGCCGGCCCCAAGTGCCTTGCCGAATAGGCTGTAAGATTCCATAATCGTTCGCGCCAATTCAACGTCGACTTTTCTATTCAAGGCTATGATGCCGCCGAAAGCACTGACCACATCGCCTTCGTAGGCCTTGCGGTATGCCACACAAATATCCTTATCAACGGCACACCCGCACGGATTAAGGTGCTTAACAACCACTGCCGCCGGCTCGTCAAATTCCTTCACCAGCTCAAAAGCCGCATTAGTATCCAGCAGATTATTGAAGCTGATGCCTATACCGCCCTCCAGCAGAGTGCCGCTGCTGACGGACGTTTCACCGCTCGGCGGCAGCTTATAGAATGCAGCACTTTGATGAGGATTTTCTCCGTAGCGCAGCGACGCTTCCTTCTTAAGCGCAATTGAAACCTTCTCCGGATACTCTACGTTTGCTCTGCCATTAAGATACTTTGTTATAGCAGCGTCATACGATGCTGTCAGCCCGAAGGCCGTCCGTGCAAGATCGCTTCGCAGCTCCTCGCTCACAGCCCCACCGTTATTCTGCATCTCTTCGATGACCTTATCGTACTGATCGGGTTTTGTTACGACCGTCACGAACTTATGATTCTTCGCAGCCGAGCGAATCATACTCGGCCCGCCAATGTCAATATTTTCAATCGCCTCGGCCAGCGTGCAATCAGCCTTGGCAATCGTTTGTTCAAAGGGGTAAAGATTCACACAAACCAAATCAATCGGCTCAATATTATGCTTCTTCATTGCCGCTGTATGCTCATTTTTGTCGCGAAGTCCTAACAGCGCGCCGTGTATCTTTGGATGAAGTGTTTTTACCCTGCCGTCCATCATTTCCGGAAAGCCTGTAACCGACTCAATACCAACAACGCTAATCCCTGCCTCGCTCAGCTTTTTAGCTGTCCCGCCGGTGCTGATTATCTTGACCTTCATCTCGCTGAGCTTTCTGGCAAAGTCAACTATCCCGCTCTTGTCAGAGGCGCTTATCAGTGCTGTTTTAATTTTTACGTCCATTTGAACTCCTTCTTCTAACTATTCACTATTACCATTTATTAACGACTATTCACTATTCAACCGGTTGTAAACAGGCAATCCGGCCGCGCTGGTCGGCAATATAGATTTTTGAGTCCACTGTATTGGCTGCATATCTCGAAACCTGGGCAAAATTAACCGAATACAGCTTTTTCGCTCTGACATTATCCATCACCTCTAACGTCCCCTTCTTTGTAATCACGTAGGCTTTTCCCTTCACTTCTGCCAGCAGTTCAGCGCCCCCCGGCACTGACCAGATAAATGTGCCGCTTTCCTTATCTATCGCCGTCAGGCCCTTATGGGGAACATACTGATAGACCACCTCTTGTGTAACACGCGGGGCCCTCTCGAGCACACCCGCCGCCTGGTACTTCCATATAAGTCTTCTCCCAAGTAAGCCGACCATATCAACCCTGTAAACATTTGTATCCTTGCTGGCAAAAAACAGCGACATTCCATCTCTCACCATCGGCCCGATAATAGAGCCGGCAGCGTCAAATTGTGGCCACAACTGCCTGGGCCTGTTTGGCGTAATACCAACCACATTACCAGCATCGGTTGCAAAGACGACAAAAGTCTCATCAGCAACGATTGAAGTAATCATCGACTCATTCTTGGCAGCCGCCTCGAAAACTTGGACCTTATCATTTGCACGTAACGTATGTAGACGCCCATCAACTCCACCCAGATAGAAATACGAACTGTTCCGGGCAGCAGGACAGACTATACCAAAACCAACATTTAAGGTCTTACGATCTTTACCGGATTCGGGGTCAATCTCAAACAGCTTACTGCCGGCTATAGATATAAGCTCATCCCCATAAAGATTAAGTCCCTCAATCGGTAAACCGGCGGGCGTAAAAGACTTGACGAATATCATATTCCCTTTTTCCCTGTTCAAAGAAATCATATAACTGCGGTGAGAAAGTGCATAGATACGATTACCGAGGATAAGCAGTTGCTCTAAACTATCCGTCTTCTTAATGGGAAGCTCGTTCTCCCACAGCGTTTTCAATCTGGCGTGTTCGAGCAGCTCCGGGGAAACAAGCCACCGCGAACCGCTTTCCGAAGCAAAGCTCGTTTGCACAACGCACAGAACCAAAAAACTCACCAGTAAAACAAATTTGCCACTCAATATCTTCAGCATTGCCCTGTCCTCCTTTTTGTAATAAAAAGCCAAAACCTCAAAACTAAAACTCCTTACTTTTTCTTTTTTATGGCAGCTCAACGTAGTCAGCCAAATCGATATTATGTTCCTTTTCGAATTTCCGCATCTGTTCGATGCGGTCAATATCATCTTTTATTCTGTTTATCAGCTTAAATATATATGGCTTACCCGCTAAGCGGTTTCGCAGGTCATCGAGCATCGGCTCCCATATTCCATCGTATAATTGTGCCTTGAGGACGACCAGCATCCGATGCTCGTCACTCAAGCTATTAACGAAATCACTCACCACCTTGCCGACGGCGGTATCGTCACTTTTTTTGCTATTTCTGACCGGCTCAGCCATTTTCTACAACCTCGCCCCGTTGTAGGACCTCCAACCGGGCTCGTTTGAGCCGAATACTAACGACCAAACTTCAAAATTGCAACAAATTTTCTCAAATTCGCTTTCGACATTCGATATTCGCCCCCGTTTCTACCCTTCACGCGCTTAGCCCAATTAGTATTTGACAAGGCTTTACATATCTCTTTAAATGCAGTTTCTTAAAACCAACTGTTAAACGATGAGGATGGACTCTATTATGAAAACGTTAAAAATTCGCCTATTTATTGCTGCACTTGTTTCCGCTGCATTGTGCTGCGGATGCCGAGAAATATCTCCGACTGCGACCAAGCCAGTCAGATGGACTTATCCGCAAGCTCGCCAGGATTCTACAGTTGATGTTTATCATGGCACCGAAGTTCCCGATCCTTACCGCTGGCTCGAAGACGCAGATGCACCCGAAACGCAGGCCTGGGTCGCTCAACAGAATAAACTAACCGCCGACTTCCTCGCCGCTGTTACCGCGAGGGAGAAAATCAAGACCCGTCTAACTGATTTATTGAATTACCCCCGGTATTCGACACCGTACAAGCAGGGCGGTCGATACTTCTTCTGGAAAAATGATGGCCTGCAAAACCAATCTGTCCTGTATATGCAACAGACCCTCGAAAGCGAACCGAGTGTCGTTATCAATCCTAACTTACTGAGCGACGATGGCACCATTGCCGTAACCACAACTGCCGTGAGTGAAGATGGTACATTGCTGGCCTATGCCCTCTCCTGCAGCGGCAGCGACCAACAGGAAATAAAAATCCGTACCATCGATTCCCGCCGGGACTACGATGAGACCCTCAAATGGTGCCGATTCACAAGTATCGCCTGGAAACATGATAACACTGGTTTCTTTTACAACCGTTTCCCAGACCTTAACACTGTCCCGCCTGAAGACCAGACCAACTACAACCGTGTTTACTGGCACAAACTTGACACAGCCCAATCGCAAGACCAGCTCATCTACGAACGCCCTGATAACAAAGAATTGCGTTTTGATCCATTTATTACCGATGACGGCAAATTTCTCATCGTGCAAGTCTATCACGGCACCGACACCAGGAATCGCATTTGTTACCGACCTGTGGAAAGCACAGACCCATTCGTTAGATTGCTTGACAATGCCGACGCCCGCTACGATTTCATAGGAAATGTTGATTCGGTTTTCTATTTCCATACCGACCTTGATACCCCTCGCGGACGAATCATAGCTATCGATATCAATAGTCCCTCGCGCAACAATTGGCGTACAATCCTGCCTCAGACCGATGATGTAATCGACCACGTAACTCTGATTAACAACCACTTTGTAGTCGCATATGTGCACGATGTACACGATAAGCTAAAAATCTATAATCTTGATGGATTTTTCGTTCGTGAAATCCCCCTGCCCACTCTTGGGATGATCACCCGCTGGTCTGGAAAGCAATATGGCACCGAAATGTTTTTTTCTTTTACTTCTTTTCTCTTTCCTAACACAAGCTATCGCTATGACTTTCGCTCTGAGCGGTTGACAGTTGTCCAAAAGCCTGAAATCGACTTCGACGCTTCAGACTATCAAACCGCGCAGGTTTTCTATCATTCCAAAGATGGCACCCGCATCCCTATGTTCATCACCCACAAGAAAGGTCTTGAGCTCGACGGCAATAATCCGACTTTGCTTTACGGCTATGGAGGATTTAATATGAGTAGCAAACCTCGCTTTTCTACTCCTACCCTTATTTGGTTGGAACACGGAGGCGTATACGCCGTCGCCAACATGCGCGGCGGTGGAGAGTACGGCGAGGCCTGGCACCAGGCCGGTATGCTCGACAAAAAGCAAAATGTTTTTGACGACTTTATCGCCGCTGCCGAATGGCTCATCGAGAACAAATACACAAACTCGAAAAAGCTCGCTATCACAGGCGGCAGCAATGGCGGCCTGCTCGTCTCCGCTTGTATGCTCCAACGCCCCAGCCTGTTTGGTGCTGTCGTCTGCCAGGTCCCTGTTGCCGATATGTTAAGGTACCACAAGTTTACCGTCGGTCGCTACTGGATACCGGAATATGGCAGCGCCGAAGCGAGTCCCGAGCAATTCAAGTATCTTCTCGCTTATTCTCCCCTCCACAACGTCAAGGCTGACCTTGACAATCCGCCAATCCTGGTTACAACTGCCGATACCGACGACCGTGTTGTTCCCTCTCATGCCAAAAAATTCGTCGCCACTCTCCAGGCGAAAGCTGCCGACGAGAATCCTATTCTGCTCCGCGTGGAAACCAAAGCCGGACATCGTATCGGCAAACCAGTATCCAAAGTCATCGATGAACAGGCTGATATTTACGCCTTCCTCTTCAAGACGTTAAAAATAGAAGATGGCGACGCTGAAAGACTCGAACCCGAACGGTAGATGCATGATTTGCGAACTACAATTACCCATTTAGCGGAAAAATTTTGGTTTCCTGATAACGTCGACTTATCAATTATATTAGCTGAGGTTTTGGTTAAGATGAACTTGGGCTAAATCAAGCACAAGTTTTTTCGAGGCGTCTACCGGCGTGCTGCTTGACAACTTTGAATCTATTTGTTGCAGTGTTGGCAGTAGCCCACACCTATTGGCAATTTGTACAGAAAGACCAGGTCTTGCGTTAACTTCCAGCACCAGCGGGCCATGCTGAGCATCCAACATAATATCTATTCCTATGTATCCAATCTTGATTATGTTGCTCACATTCCCGGCTATTCGAAGTACCTCATCCCAGCAAGGTATTGTAACTCCACCTACATCAATGCCAGTATCCGGATGGATAGTTACAGCACGGTCAAAATAGACTCCGCCGAAAGTTTGACCTGTCTGAAGATTAATGCCTACAGCGACTGCTCCCTGGTGGAGATTTGCCCGGCCTTTGGAGGCCTTAGTCGGCAGCCGAAGCATTGCCATAACCGGTGAACCCCTGTACATAATAATCCGGGTATCAGGCGTTCCTCTGACAGCAAGTTTTTCAAAAACCGGATGAGGTACAATGCGTTGTTCGAGAATGACGTGGTCGGGCTGTCCGGCCAATGAATAGAGACCAGAGAGCGTCGTTGAAATGTGGTACCGCAACCCGCTTAGCGAGATCATCTGTCCATTTGCAATGTCAAATAATCCGTTATTTCTCGCTATGATTACCAGAACGCCTCGTCCACCTGAACCACCGGCAGGCTTGACTACAAATTCGTCTCTGCCATCGATGATTTCAGATAACTGCTGAAGATCACCGAAACGCTTAATTACAGCGTATGTTTCTGGAACAGGAATGCCATGTTCTCTGCATATCGTCTTTGTTACAGCTTTATCATCAGCGAGCTTATATACAGAACGCGGGTTCGCCTCAAATAAATAGTTGAGATTGCGACGATTTATCCCTAAGACGCCACGCTTGCGAAGTTGCGATGGCCAAGCCCAGAATCTTGGAAGTATAGCCCTCATTTAAGATACTCCTTGCGTTCCGCTTCGAGCAATATCCCGAAAACGCCACAGTTCATTCAATCTGTATCCTGAATATCGACCGATTACAATCAAAGCCGCCGCGTTCAATAGCTGGATTTCGGGGAAGGCCAGCACGAGCTTGGCGATATGCCCTTCTCTCAGCACCAAAAGGCAGCATAACGCTACTGCCATAGTGCCTGCAAATATCTTAAATGCCTGTTTATGACCATCTTCTTCCGCCGTGATATTGAATCGCTCGATCATCATTGTCATTATTACCATCGGTAGCAAGACTGCACTCGCACTGGGGGTCAGGCCCAAGTAGTCCAAGATGGAAACCGCCAGAATCATGCACAAAACAACCAGTGTGAGAATAACGCTAAGCCGGGCCACCATAAGCAGTTTCAGTTTGTTCAGAAGTAGTCGAGCTAATATGCCTACCGTGAGAACAATAAAGAACACGACCGCACCAGTTCTCCAATCGGCCTGAACGAAGCTGAGGGCGATCAGAGCCGGCGTGAAGGTGCCAAAGGTGTGAATTCCAATTATGTTCCGAAAAATGGTCGTTATTAGTGCTCCTAAGGGTAAAAGCAGGAGCAACGTGATTATCTCTTGCATACCGGGCGACAATCTCGTCAAATCAAGAATATTCCACAATCGATTCTCCGGCAAAGCTGTGAAGCTCGGCGGAGGTAATAATCGACGGATTGAATATCTGGCCTTATAGTCAAAAATAAGTGAGCTTCTGACGATATCGGTACTATCGCGGCGTATGGGCACAAAAGTACTGGGAAGTTCTCCAAAATATCCGTTCTCCGGATCGCAGGGCAACCAATACTTTCTGGAGTAAACTTCGACCCAGTAGCGTTTGCGAGCATCCAGGGCGGATTCGAGAAAAAAGCCGGTGACCAAGCGAGCCGGGATTTTCGCTGTCCGGCAAAGAACAATCATTGCTCTTGCCCGGCCCAGTGTCGTTGCCGATCCTTTCTGCAATGCGCCAAGAGCATCCGAAGTAGCTCCCTGCCCACCCTGGACAATATTTTCTGAACAATATTCGAAGATACGTTCCAGCACTTTGCTCTTGTTTATCTGCTTGCTTGTAAGCTGGCTCAAAATGTTCAGCACATAGGGATCGGTTAGCTGCACGGCCTTTTCTTCTTGCAGATAGTGTTCTATTTCTTCGGTGGTTAGCTGTACTTTAGGATTAGGCAATTTCGGTTCTTGCTCAGACTTCAGAAGTATGTCAAACTGTGCGATGAACCGGCCTCGGTCATGACCGACTATCGGCACGATTATCGCTTCTCGTCCGAGGGTTCTTTTAGTCCTGAGTATGTCCATCCAAATCCCTTGATGTGAGAAAGACTCACGGAAAACTCGGCTATATGGTGTACTATCCGGAATCGCGATATGAATCTTACCGCCCTTTAGTGCAGGCAAGTCTATATCATACGTCAAACGCCAAACGGTTTCGCCGCGGGGTAAGCGTGCTCTGTATAAAGATTTGAGTCGTGCAGCAATGCACAAACTACCGGTGATAACGAGGATAACCACAGTCCAAGCCACGAGCCGTTGTTCTTTTACCACCTTTTTGTCCTTTGATTGTATAAGCCCCAGCTAAATTTCTATTGGTACTGCGGCTGGTGCTATGATTGGAAGACCTAATCAGGACCACCTGTGTAATCTACTTAGTGAACCGTAATTCGAATTTATTATTTTTCTTTTCCTTCGCAGGAAAGTATAGAACGTAGAGAAACCGTTTAAATGAATCGGTCATGAAAACTGCACGATTGGGCGGATCATCCTTGCGCTGCAAGTTTGAGTGTTGCCGCGGGTCGAAACCTTCCGGAACGGGCAGTCTAAAGAAATAAATCGGCGTTAGCCGACGCGCTTCTCTAGTCTTGAGACGTTTAACGATACCCGCTACCTGGCTTGCGGGGAACATTCGAACAAAATACTTATCGGTCCGCAATTCAGGCAAACGACGTCTTGGAGTTAAAATACGAATTTTATCAGGCGGGACCAATTTAGCTGAAATCGGTTTTAATTTTGGTTTGTTTGGCAGGGCAGCGGTAATTCTCAGTTCCGGATCACCCCACAGGCGAAAACTCAGAGCAGCACGATATACCTTTGCTGTTTCTGTATGGCCTCGTTTTTTCTTTAGCTCGGCAAGGCACAAGAAATAGTTTCGAGCATCGCGTAAAGCTTCACCGGCTGTTTCGTGCTGATAGACTAAACCGTCGCAAAACGCTTTGACAAAGGCGCTTCCAGAAGCACTGTGAACGTTCGTTACACTACCTACAAGCCCCACGCCTCCGGCTTTGAAAATCTGCCTGGCAATTTCCTCCTCGAGCGAGTGACAGCTCTGGAGAACTACCAACGGCAAACCATCCAAATGTTCAACTGCTGCATAAGGGAAAATCTCTTCGGCTGCCATATATCCAGGTTCCATAGGAAGAATCGCTGCGGTTTGGTATTTCTCGTATTCTCGCTCTTCATCCCACCCCTCTGCGAAGGGTCGGGGTTCATCGATTTCGGAATCGGCTAAGGTATCGGATGCTGAAAACACTACATCACCTTCAGGTACGTCTGCTGGTGGCAGTTCATCAGGCGGTGCGTATTGCCACTCTTCCGGTGGCTCTTCTGATTCAAAGATCTCACCGGGGTCCTGAAATAGGAATTGGTCACTCAGGTGGCCCTCATATATGATCAAGTGTGCTTTGTCGGCTGCCTCCAGTGCCCCGGGAATATCCGAGCGTACGCCGTAAAACTCATCGATGTGTGCCCCAAAGTTCTTGAATTCCTCTGCAGTAACACGGCTGATGGTCTCAGCCAGAGGCAAAGACCCATAAGCACAGTTTGGATTGGCCACCATAAGGACTCTGGGTTCTTGCCCCTGTAGGATGTGTTCCCTTGCCAAACCTTGAGCTATGATTGTGGAGGAAGCCCACAACCGGCGAAATGGGATCCGCCCGACTCCTAAAACCGCCGGGCCACCATGAAATGGTCGTGAGCATGGTTCTATTGGTACCTCATACTCGCCCAGGCTGTTGCTGTCCTGCACGGTTATTGTCCCGATGGAATCATAGTCACCCAGGATAGTTACCGTGTGAGGCCGCAGTGAGTGCTTATTTATGAAATCTTTGGCTCGTTCTTCGGCAGCAGTCCCATCCACAGACTGACACAAAACGACTGGTGCGCCGCGCATCAAGCTTAAGTATGGTCCAATCCACGATGATGCCCCCTGACCCGTTTCAGGCTCAGGCACACGTGCAAGGATTAAGTTTCGAATTTTGCTCGTTCCCAGCAGGTCAATTACACGCTTTCTGGCCGACGAACAATCAAGGAATTCAACTTTTTGAGGAAAAGAAGACGCTATCCGTTGGTTGCGTTCCGGATAGTCGGTGCAGAACAAGAGCTTACCCGCGCCCACCGCCTTTAGAACTCTCGACAATGCGCGTAAATCCCTTGGGTTCTGGTACGGGATAAATGGCACCCGCAGGTGGGCCGCCAGCGTTGAGCCAAGAATTGCCATTTCAGGTTCGCCAGTGGAGGCAGCGACGACCGTGTCTGCTTTCTTCCAAAACGATTCTACCAATAGGACACTCGCTTGGGCAAGGCTCGGTCTGACGACTTTGAGCCTGACAGGGCGCTCATTAGGAACTTCAAACAGGCCCCTGTCCTGTTCTTGTGAAAGAACAAAGTGGGTTTCTGAGATGAGGTTCAATTTGTCCAACAACCGGCGTTGTTCTTCAGACTGGTCTGAAGACAGCACGATCAGGATTGGTGTTTTCTGCTTACTTTTTATTTGAGCAGCTATAGGTGCAGCCACCAAGACCAGCCATTCCTCCTCTTCGGGCACGACGATGAGCTCCAGTGGCTTGTCCCGCCGTCCGGATGGTGACCGGTCCTGCAAAAATGGAGAAGCGCTGCAGGCGGCTTGGTCAACGATAGCGACAATCGCAGACAATACTACAGCGGCAGTCAAGATAAAAAAAACTGCTTGTCTCCGCTTCATATTGTGTGTTTTTTCGTTCAACTCCAAACTTCCTTATATAGACCTTCGCATTTCGTCGAAAAACGGCGTCGTTCGCTGTTCTACGCATTTTGCCGCATAAAGGTACATCGCTGCTGACCAGCTCTGCCAGTCCTCGCCCTGAGGCGTACCATCCTGTGCTCGTAACCATTCATTAAACCCAAACTTGACATCTGCCTCACGTGCAGGACGTACAAGTTCGGTAAGATCAATAAGTTTTTTCTCGGCGAGCTGCTGTCTTCCAGCGGCAACCAAAGCCGCTATGTAGAATCCACAAATGAAAGGCCAAATGCCGCCATTATGGTATTCACCAGGCTGGTTATATCTCTCGTATCGCGGCAGCCAATCCGGATCTCCAGGCCTTACATAAGGGAAGAAGTTGGGCGGCAGATTGACAGCCAATTCTTCATTATTTCTTAACGCTTCGCATTCTATTTCTATCCACGAAACGAGCCTTTTGGCTCTCGAGGACGATGCAATCCCTGAAAGAATTGCTAAACTATTACCCAATAGGTCGAAGCGCTCACTTCTGTATACTTTGTAAGACCATAAGGCAAAATACGGTTTGTATCTTAATGCCAATCCTTCGTGGACATGCCGATTTTGCCTGTCACCCTTGATAGTAAATCGCCCCATCATTTCTTGCAGCCTCGATGCGCGGCCATTTTGGCCTAAAAGGCGCAGATAGATATAAACTATAGTGTTCACAAAAAGCCCGTATCCTAAAACCCACTGCTCGTCGCGCCAATCACTTGTGGGCAACTGGTCAACGATAACCTGGTCGGTAGGGCTCTGGTATTCCATCCACAGCATTGCCTTCTTTACAGGCTCTTCAAGAAAATTATGCTCACCCGTTACCTGGCGAAAAAGCGCCACTGCCATAAGGAACAATGGTGTACAATCGCTTGAGCCGCGGTCGGT
>Ga0209636_10002319_pt1 | contig 19406 bp, 20 predicted proteins | sample DeeMarSWOR152_54_FD_187464 | JGI IMG/M metagenome (GOLD analysis project Ga0209636, IMG submission 187464) | Marine sediment microbial communities from White Oak River estuary, North Carolina - WOR-1-52-54 (SPAdes) (version 2) | ecosystem: Environmental > Aquatic > Marine > Intertidal zone >... | reverse complement strand
TCGTTGAAGAGCTCCCTCCATATTTTAAGTCTCTCTAAGCCAGTTCCCTGGTAGTTGTCTGATTCGGCTAAGAAAATCTTGGGAGCCCTATTGAAACTTTTAATGATGGCGTCAACGAAGCTAACAGACGTATGGTTTTCTGCTCTGTGGCTGAAAACTCCCACTTTGACAACAACGGCTTTTTCTAGGACGTTTAGGTCGTCTATTCCGCCGATCAGACTGATGGCTTCTTCTAGCGCCTCATCCTCATTTCCATCAAACTTCACTACTGCAACCTTGGCTGTCAAACCCACACTTCCATAAAGCCGCTTTAGGGCTTCAATTTGATTCGGAACGGTCGCGTAAATGTCTTACCGTCAAGGAAGTTCAATTTCCATTTTGGTTGATATCATCATTGTCCTCCTGAAACTCAACTGATAGCTTTTGATGCAGCAGAGAAAATCGCGGGAGTTAGGAGGTTCTTCGACACAAGCGGATGGCGAGCCTACGGAGTGCGGCCTTCAGAGGCACGGGTTGAAAAGTGATTTATATCTATGCACCTATGGAGTTTGAGAGATCAAAAATGCATGTCAAGGCAGTGCTCTTTGACCTTGGTGGGACTCTGATAAGGACGGCGCCCATTCCCGAGATTTACAAAAGGGTTCTTAAGCGATTTGGAGTTGAAGCTTCCTCTGAACGAATTCGTAAGACTCATCGAGTGCATGAGCAAGAATTCGACATTGCGGAAGGTCAACTCGAGCTCGGAGAGGATTTTTGGATTCAATGGAACTTGAAGGTCTTGGAAGGAGCGGGCATATCAGAGAATCGAGAGTTTCTTGCAAGAAAGATCGATGAGTTATGGTGGGAGCATGCCGATTTAGAGCTGTACGCTGACGTGAGGCCAACCCTGGAAGAGCTGGGCGCAAGGGGCATGCAACTTGGAGTTGTAACCAATGGATTCAAGAAGGATTTTGAGCAAATCTTGGAAAGGCTGAACCTGACTGACTTCTTTGATGTTGCTGTAGGCATTGATTCCTGCAACAAAGCAAAGCCTAGCAAGGAAATCTTTCTCTACGCTCTTGATAAGATGGGTGTGCGCCCTGAGGAGGCGTTGTTCATAGGTGACTCCATCAGGTATGATTACAATGGAGCTAAAGATGCCGGATTGAGGGCTTACGTTATCGACCGCGAAGGAACAACTTCTGGTCAGTTTGACAAGATTCGTAGTCTCGCTGAATTGCTGTCACTCATCTAAACGCGTGCTAGGCTGGACTGAGCCTGCAATGCACGCGTTGTGCCAGCTCTCACTTACGAGTTCGTGAGGCTGTTAGGTGCATGAGTTCGCCGACGTCATGTATCTCGATTAGGTTGCTGGCATGTTTCATGGTTGTTCTTAAAGCGGCGGTAAAAAGCACCGTGTCTTTGTTTTTTATAAGTTTTCGGGAGCGAAGTTCCTTAGCCACTGCCAGTATCCGATCTCTCTCTTCTTGATAGTCCATTTGGATTGGATGTACGCCGAATACGAGTTCAAGTTGTTTCTTGACCAGTTTTTCTGGTGAAACGGCGATTATCGGCGGTTCAATTCTGAATCTTGCTATCATTCTTGCAGTGTAGCCGGATCTTGTTAAGGTGACGACCTTGTCAATGGGCATTGTTTGGCAGATCTTTTCAATTGATCTGCTTATTGTATCTGAAATGTTGGCGAATTCGCTTTCTTCAATGTGGCTTCTAGCTTCTACTTCAATCTCTTTTGCTATTCGAGACATTGTCGAAACAGATTCGATTGGGTACCGCCCAACTGAGGTTTCTCCGGAAAGCATGATTGCATCTGTTCCATCCAGTATAGCGTTGGCGACGTCGCTGACTTCTGCTCTAGTCGGGGTTGGTCTGTGAATCATAGATTCGAGCATTTCTGTGGCTATTACGACGGGTATGCCTTTTTGGTTGCATATCTTGGTAAGAGATTTCTGCACAAGAGGGACCTTTTCGGATTGAATCTCTACGCCCAAGTCGCCTCTGGCTATCATGATACCTTCTACAGCGTCTGAGATTTCTTCGAAATTCTTGACACCTTCATAGTTTTCGATCTTGGCCATTACTGCTCCTTTGAAACCGCGGGAGCGGGATCGTAGATTTTCTACGTCTCGCAGGCTTCTCGCAAAGGAGAGAGCTATGTACTCAATGTCATGCTTCTTGGCGAAATCCAGTATTCCCAGATCTCTCTGCAGGAGAGTAGGGAGTCTTAGCTGCTTTCCTGGGATGTTTACTCCTTTACCATCACTTATTTGCCCGCCGTTCAGAACGTGCAAATGTAGCTTTCTATCCTTCTTCTTAGTAACCCGAGTTCTAATCTTGCCGTTGTCGATGTAGATCTCGTCACCGACTCCTATTCCATCATAGAAATCATGGTTGAAACCGATTTCCTCTGCATCAAATCCGACCTCTAAAGCCTCGTCTTTCTTGACAAACCTACTCTTCGTGGCTCGGAGTCTGATTTCAGGTCCCTTGATGTCAACGATGACTGGAATATCTGCCGTTTCTCTGATTGTCTCTATGATCACCGCGTATTGGTCTAGAGTTCCGTAGGCAGTGTTTATCCTTGCTCCGTTCATTCCCTCCTGGATCATCCTTTCCAGAGTAGCTCTTGCAAGACTGGCAGGCCCGACTGTACAGATAATCTTGGTTTTCTTCAACTTCTAGACCACGTCGCTGCTTTCAGTAGTCCAGGACGTATAGTTCAATATTTCTGCTGTGTGCATGTATCTGACGCTTGTGGGCACGGGATCTTGACCTATGATTCTTCACCATCTCATTCCAGAAACACTGTGAAAGAGACTAAACTTGTCAAGCACTAACGCGTAAGCGCCTAACTGATTTATCCGTGGCAGAAGGCAGAATCTGGATGCACACACGCTGACATAAACCAACATGAGGAGGGCTCGGCGTTACAGCGGAACACTTGCAGAGTTGCATGTTAAAATAGCACAAACGCCAAGAGAAATGAAAGAGCTGCTTGAAGTTGGTTTCGACTACGTCTACGATGAACAGGGCACGATGTTCTTTAGAAAGCGAGAATAGTGGCTCAAAAAACTTGAGAGTTAGCGGAAAAATATGAGAGTCATCGCAGACCTACATATACACAGCCGCTTCAGTCGAGCCACTAGCAAAAGGATCAACATTGAAGAGATCACTAGGTTTGCGAAACTGAAAGGCTTGAACCTTATTGGCACGGGTGATTTTACTCATCCAAGCTGGCTAAACGAGTTGCACAGAGATTTGGCGGAGGTGCCCGGCACTGGATTATTCAAACCGGCAAAGAATGCCAGTTCGGTGCATTTCATGATAACCGGCGAAGTGAGCACTGTCTTCTCATTCGAGGGCCAGACGAAGAAAATTCATAATCTAATACTGACCCCGAGCTTAGAGACTGCGACGCAGATCAATGATCTGTTGGGTAAGTACGGCGACTTGGGTGTTGATGGCCGACCTACCCTTGATTTCGCTGCGCCAACGCTTGTGGAGGAAGTCATGTCTGTATCCCCTGAGAATGAGGTGATCCCTGCTCATGTTTGGACACCTTGGTTTAGCCTGTTCGGAGCGTTCAGCGGCTTCAACAAGATAGAGGATTGTTATCAAGACACGACAAGGCATATTCACGCGTTGGAGACGGGTTTGTCGTCTGATCCTCCCATGAACTGGCGGCTTAGCTCCATAGACAAGTTCACTCTAGTGTCGAACAGCGATTGTCACAGTTGCTGGCCGTGGAGAATGGGACGAGAGGCCAACGTATTCGACTTGGAACGGTTTTCGTATCACGAAATCGTAGAAACAATTCGCAGCAAAGACGCGGAAAAGCTGAAGTTCACCATCGAAACGAACCCGGCTTATGGCAAGTATCATTGGACGGGCCACAGGAACTGCAATGTTTCTCTGCCTCCTCAGGAAGCGATGAAATTCAAGAGCTTATGCCCAGTTTGCCGCAGAGGCTTGACCAAAGGTGTCGAGCAACGAATCGATGAGTTAGCGGACAGACCATCAGGCTTCAAACCGCAAAATGCCATCAGCTACATGCATCTACTACCGCTATCAGAGATCATTGCAACAGTCCTAGAAGCGTCCACTCCTAGCATGCAGAGAGTCTGGGATGCATACAATAGGCTGGTTGCGAAGTTCGGCGATGAATATTCGGTGCTTATTGATGCTCCTTTGGAAGAGATTTCAAAGGTTGTCGACCCGAAAATTGCGGAAGGAGTTGTCAGGGTTAGAGAGGGAAGAATCCGAGTGATTCCAGGCTATGATGGTGTTTACGGTCAACTCGTTCTCTTCGAGACCGAGAAAAAAGCGAAAGAGTGGGAGGCTGGGAAAGTTCCTCAGCGCAGCTTGGCAGAATGGTGCGGCAAGACCTGAAGGACAAAGACTCAGAGGCCCAATGTCCAGCTGGGGTTTCTAGGGAATTGTGTACTTCTTTCCATACTTTGTTGTCTGAGCTTTACTGGTTATTTTCTTGAATAGTTGTGGGGCCTCTGTGTGTATTGGGAAGATTTTGTCTGCTTTGATCATTTTGATTAGGCTGAACAATTCTGGCCTGTTCAAGTGTCCTGATGCGTGTAGTTGGTGGAACTGCAACCCGAAGTGGGTCAACCAATTGTGCATGACTTTGTCTTCTATGTCTTCCTCGCTTCGAGGTTCGCTCATGCTGTGGATGAAGTGGCCACCCCGACGTGGCTTGATGTCGACTAACTCTGCAAACTGATAGAAGTCCAAGTCCATAATCAGTTCGCTTTGATTTTCATGTACGGCCTCGTGTGTGACCATATTCTTCATGAAATCTCGCTCCCAGACGTTATAGTCCTTTTCGTCGAGCATCCCCGACTTCTTGCGCTTGAAGTATACTAGAATGCTCTTGTCTTTGAACGGGTCGGGGAGGTCTAGGCGCTTGTCATCAAGAAGCTTACTCAGCAGATATGCAGTTTTGGGCGAGACCACGATTTTCCTATCGTTGTTCTTAGCTATGTTGTAGAAGCTTCTGAATCTATCCATGTCCTTGCTGTAGCGGGTGACAAAAACAGCCTTATCGGTTGAAGATACAACCCTGTTGCTTGCCTCTACAACTTGTTGCTCAGAGTAATTCTTCCTCCCCTCCTTCTCAACTAGTCTTGTTCCTTCACATATCATAGCCACTGGCTCAGATTCCCGAGCCCTCTCGGCAAATTCTTCAGTCATATCCTTTCTTGGACCATGAGCACGGAGATCTCCCGTATATACGATTGTGCCCTCAGAAGTGTGAATTAGAAAGCCATAGGCAGCCGGAATAGAGTGATCAACATGAATAGGTTCCACCACTATCTCACCGACGTTGATTTGATCGCCGGTTCGAAAAACCTTGTACGCGTGTTCTCTATAGTTGCAGAAACTGCTTGTTTTCTCCATGGCCTCCAAAAAAAGCTTCGTACCCACCCCAAGGTTCACGGGTATCTTCGGATCCAGAAATTGAATGTGGTTAATGTGGTCGAAGTGGGCGTGCGACAAGAACACCGCATCGAACCTAGGCTCCGCGTGGGGAACATCCGTAAAACGCAACTGCTCCTCCGCGTATAGACCCTCCAACTTCGGCAGAAGCCCAAACTCAAAATAATCCACCAAACCATTCACTGTTCTAGGGCAAAGCCAGCCCGTGAAAAAATCATCACCCATAGAAAAGGATTCTCCGAAATCAAAAAACACTCTTGTGCCGCTGTCCTCCAGCAAGATTCTGTTGCCCCCGATCTCGCCTACTCCTCCATAGAACGTCAAACTTACCATTCTGAAACCTGCTCTCAATTCGAGACTTCCGTTTTCCTGGCTTTATACTTTTGTTATCCATAGGCAGATTGAGTGTGAAGCGCCTTTGGCAAGTCTTCTGGAATCGCGCAGAAGCTATTTACCTGCAAGACGTATGTATTGGCTTATGGAGTTAGGTGCATGTTCAGACGCATTAACCGCCCTGCAGGGATAGGTTTGATATTTGGCAAGACCTTCGCCTCAGGGATTTCGTATTTCTCAAGCCTGGACATCGCGAATGTGGGAGCCACACCGGGTTCAGAGTTGTGGGAAATCGGTTGCAGTGGTTTCTACATTAGCAAAAGCCAAAACTCTGCTCATAGGTTTTCGTTCTAGTTGCCTCACCCCTCGGTAAAAGACGTTCTCCGCATTCTGCATAGACTTCAGAGCAAAAGTGACCTGAGGCGCCTTTATTGTGATTTGCTGAATTACGAATGCGCAGATTTTCCCATTTCAACGCAGAATTGGCCCACCGCTGCAAAGGAACTAGTCGATTGTGGTTGCATCATCGCAAGACACGCTGATTTCTCGGTCATTTTCTGGAGAATCCAGAAGCTAGGTATATCCAACGAGAGGGTTGTGCTCCGTCAAGTTCTTGAACGGCATCCTGAATGTGTAGTTGTCTTTTACGGCGTGGAGGATAACCTTTGGCATATAGTTAGCCCACGACCGAACCCAAACTGCCCAAGCAACTTCTTGACGCGGAGATTTACGGTTGGCCCTGACGAACGTCTCAGAACGGCGGCTGAAAGGCTAAGTCTGACGTACGCTGATCGGAATGACTGCTCAGCTACAATTAGACAAAAGCACGATACTGCTTTCGAAACTGAGACCCTAACCAAAGAGTTCCTGAAAAACTACGAAAGCATCCTAGAAACTGTGAGGAACGGTCTTCTAAGAGAAAGAAAAGGAATGTCCCACGTCGCCAACATCTTTGTCCAACAACTCCTTAATCGCCTCACGTTCCTCTATTTCATTGAGAAGACAGGAAGGCTAAACGGCAACTTCCGTTTCATTAGAGATCTTGTCGGAAGCTACAAAGGGGCTAGCCCCGATGGCGGTGGTCTTTATCAGGATTGCATTGAACCTCTTCTCTTCTCTTCCTTCGGAATGGAGCCGATTCCAGCAATTCGTGGCGTTCCAGCTGATTTGACTAGCACTTTGGAGCACATGCCCTTTCTGAATTCTGAGCTCTTTGCTCGGAACGAGTTAGACGATGCTGGTTTCAGAGTCGCGGATGAGCATCTGCGAATGATAGTTGAAGGGCTGCTTGAGAGGTTCAACTTCATGCTTGAGGAGAATCTGCCATTCGATGTGGAAGTAGCTATTGACCCCGGCGTGCTTGGGAAGGTCTGCGAGTCCATTGTCTTGGAAGAGGAACGCGGCAAGAGTGGAGCTTTCTACACTCCTCGAATTGAAGTCGACTTCATGTGCCGACAAGCCTTAGTTGAATACCTCGTTGAAACGACTGGACAATCCTATAGCGAAATTGCACCGTTCGTATGGGCTGGATTGAATGGAAAGAGTTCGAGAACGAGGCGACTTGGCGCAATCAGAGATGCCGCACGACACGTCAGAATCTTAGATCCAGCCTGTGGCTCCGGAGCCTTTCTGGTCGGAATGATAGACGTTCTCGTTGACATCCACGAAAGGATCGCGACTGAGCTCGGCGAAGCAGTTGATGGGTTTCGACTCAAGAGTCAGATCATTCAAGATAACCTGTTCGGCGTGGACATCAATTCGTGGGCCATACAAGCCGCAAAGTGGAGATTATGGCTCAAACTAATAGCCGCCACTGCTAAACCCAGGCTTGATAGACACTCGAAGCCTCTTCTCCCAGCCCTAGAATTCGTGTTGCGTGTTGGAGATAGCATAGTCCAAGAGCTTGCTGGGGTCCAGCTTAATCTCCGTCAAATGTATTGCCGCCTATCACCTAGAGCGGAAACATCTTTGCACGAACTCACCAAACTTAAACGAGACTACTATCGTTGGGGCAGCAGGAGTCTTTCCGAAGTCATCAAGGAGAAAGAGATTGACATCCTGGGTGAGGCTATAGAAGGAAGGTTAAGGGAGATAGCCCTCACACTGAAGAATCTCCAAGCTGAGCAACAGCAATCTACTGACACGGCTGTAGAGTCAGATCAAGAAAAACCGGGATATGAAAGGCAGAAACTTGAAAATGAGCACCAGAAGCTGAATCAAATCCTCATGGCACTCAGACGAAGCAGACCCGAATTTTCCTGGGAAACTGATTTCCCAGAAATACTCGCGGAAGGAGGGTTCGACATTGTCGTAGGTAACCCGCCTTATGTTAGGCATGAATCAATAGGCCCAGCAAATGCCCCCTTCAAGGCGCAAACAAGAGGCGGTAGGAAGAAGTACAAGAATAAACTTGCCAGGAGCATTGAGGCCTATTGGGATCGTGAGCCTAGATTAAACATGAAAAGCGATCTCTACATCTACTTCTTCTACCATGGACTTAGCCTACTAAAACCCGGAGGCATTCTATGCTTCATCACTTCGAATTCGTGGTTAGACGTTGAATTCGGACTGAGATTCCAGAAGTTCCTGCTCAGGAATATAGAGATCAAAGCTGTCTTCAGCAGCTTGTCAAAGAGAACATTCACGGAATCCGATGTGAATGCGGTAGTTTCCGTGTTCAAGAAACCTGGATCGCCCGATTATTTGCCTCACAACACAACGAAGTTTGTTGCCCTAAGAAAATCGTATGAAGAAGTTCTTTGCAGCGACAGCCTCACGCAAATCAGTTCGTCAACCTTTCTGAAGAACACCAACTTGTACAGATGTGTTCCCATTAGCCAGCATGAACTATGGAAAACAGGACTGGTGAAGGAGTACCGACCAGACGCCCTTGGCAAAGACGCGTTTGCTGGGAAGTATGAAGGCGAGAAATGGGGCTCCATGTTTCTTCGCGCCCCAGATATTCTCTTCGCGATTCTGAGAAAGGGCTCTGGAAAGCTTGTTAGGGTGGAGGAGATAGGACGCGTCAGATACCCAATAAAGACAGGAATAAACGAATTCTTCTACCTTGATGATGAAACTGTACGAAGATTCGGCGTTGAACGGGAGTTCTTGATTCCCGTGGTCAAAAGCCCTAAAGAATTCAGTTCCATTCGACTGGAAAACAAACGCTTGAAAACCTTCTTATTCCATTGTGATATGAACAAGAAGGAGCTGTCGAAGTCTGGCAAGCGCGGCGCGCTTTCTTATGTAGAATGGGGTGAACAAAAGGTTACGAGGCCTCGTCAGAAGACCACCGAAAGAGTGCCTTGGCCTCTAGTTCCGTCTGTCAAGGGGAGAAAGCCTGCTTGGTACTCTATCGAGAGAATTGAACCAGCCGATGTGATCTGCAACCGTTTCTTCGACAAACGTTTTTTCTTCGGATTCGCAGACACTCCAGTTATCGAAGACCAAACATTCTACGGACTAACCCTAAAGAAAGATTACAAACGACTGAAGGAAACGCAAACAGCCATTCTCAACAGCACACTCTCCTATCTGTTTGTTGAAATTTTCGGAAGAGCTGGACTTGGTCAGGGAGTTCTCCAATATGCAACTTATGAGATGAGACGCCTTCCGACCCTCAACGCTAAGAAGATGACGCAAGGTCTACGCGAGAGGGTAGCAAATGCATTTAGGCCTTTGGCAAATCGGGAAATAAGGCCTATCTTCGAGGAAGTGAGAATGAAAGACCGGAGAGAGATGGATGATGCCATCTTTGACTTTATTAATCTCTCAAAGGCAGAGCGTGATGGCATATATACCGCACTCACACAACTCGTGCAGACCCGATTAGAAAAGGCGGCGACATTCCCAAAGCGCCTTCCGAAGTTCAACGTCCAAAGTAGCTAACACCTTTCAGGAAATTTCGCGAAATCACTTGCCAGAGTTGAAGTGCAGAAAACCTTAATTTAGCATCGTCTACCAAGAATAGCACGAATCCTGGGCCGGTCGTCTAGCATGGTTAGGACATCTGCCTGACACGCAGAAGGTCGCCGGTTCAAGTCCGGCCCGGCCCACCACACCTTCTTTTGGAAAAGAAGCTGTACCAAGAAAACCTGGATTGCTGCTTTTTGAGTTTTTAGAGCCCTCTAGGCCTTCAATATAGTGTTTGCATGCATGCAGAGCCGAGTTCCATATCCCCTCCGAAGGGTCCGCCTTTAAGGCAATTGACTTCTAGACCAGTTTTTTCAAGAATTCTTTTGCCTGTTTCTCCAGGTGCATACAAGCTGTGAAGCGCTAATGTTTCTTTGTTGAAATCAGCCCACTCTACTAGGTCATCTTTCTTGTTGTCATGCGCCACCAAGACGATATTTCTTCTGGATATCAGAGTCTCATCATGCATGTGAAACACTACTTAGCTGATAAGAGCTCGTTCGCATTTTCTATCCATGTGGAAACGATTTTCTCTGAAACCCCAATCTTCTCTACCAAATCATTAATCTTGCATTTGGCCAAATCCTCAACTGAATCTATGCCTATATCCCTCAATTTTTCCGAGCGCTTCCGACCGATTCCCCTTACATCAGTGAGGCTCATTCCCACCTTCACGACCCTAACTTCAGGTTTTTCATCTTTAGTAGTTGATTGAATTGCTTTTTCTTCTCCTGCCTGTAGAATTTTCCCCTTCGCCTCTTTGATTTTCTCAGCAGCAGATTTTGAAAAGGAGTCAACTCTCAAAACAAGGGGATGAGTAACCTTCCCACTACCTAGGAGCTTATCATAACCTAACGCTTTCAAATCAAGATAGATGCTGTTGGCTTTTTTGACGGCTTTTCCTTCGTCTAATAGTCTGTTGACTTCTGCATCTACCTCACCAATGTTGATGATTTTTGGTTGGGGTCTTTTGGGTGGTCTGAAGCCCTTTTTTTCAAAATAGTCTGGTTCATATCTCAGTACATAAGACCATAAATGTTTGTGGCGACCAGCCTTCCCGTGACCTCCTCTTTGCCCTCCACCTCTATGCTGACCTACTCTACCGTAACCAACTGTTCTGGACCCTCGTTTCTTACGGGTTTTGCGAAGCTTATGGGGCATTCTCAGCTACACCTTTCAAGCGAGGAGAAAATCTGCGTCTATTCACTAGCTGAGTGATTCATTGACAGAAGTCGCAAGGTGTCCTTTTGTAAGAGACTCGTCCAACCTCGCTCGAAGTGAAACGATGCATTGTCACTCATGAGCCTGACTTCACATGAATAGCGGTTATCTAGACGGCCTTTGCAGTCAGATTCTTTCTGAGGAACCTTACCGCACTTGACCTTACACAGATTATCCACAAGCTCTCTTGCTACAAAATAGAGACGTCTTGGGGTAAAATCAAGCATGAAATCATCTGATATTCTCTGTATTCCTTCTTCTGCTAGTCTTCTCCTCGCTGCTTCTGTGAATCTATTACTTATGAGAACTCCCTTATCATAATCCTCGTTCTCAATAGCAGCAACCATTGTGTCAACGGTGTCTGCACCAACATAGCCTGATTTTGACTTTGGCTTAGTTATCAAGCGTATCAGAACCTTATCATTAGACTCATTATCCAAAGCGGTAATGTCAAAACCTTTGTCCCATTTCTCCCTACCTTTTGATTCATAATCTTCGATTGCCATGAAAAGCTCCGTCTTTAATTCGAGGCTCAACTAAACAATCAACCTCCTTGTGTTTGCGAAGCGAAGACAAGATTATCATCGAATCAAAACGTATCAGACCTTTCAAGGTCCTGAAAACTTCAATCTTGTCATGCATCCGTGTTTATATATTCTCGTGGCGATTTATATACTCTACGTGATTGATAACCAGGCTAAGTGTGGATACCTTGAAGTTTCTAACTACTCCGTTTCTATCAGGACAACATTGTCTCTCTTGTGCTCATGAGATCTTGGGCATTTCACACCAATGACTTTCCCATCTTTTCCTTTCCACACGATTCTGGCTTTTGGATTCCCACAAATGGGGCACTTGTGAACCTGACTTATTTTACGTGTCGCTTCCTATCTGACCTCAATGGCTGAACTGCTTGCCCGCATATGTATCACATGGATATTCCTAAAAATGGGGGAGTAGGTGGGTGAATGTATCGTTCATAATGTAAAGACTTCTCTATTGTGCAGCGTCAACGACTGTTGCTTTGGGAGCATTAGACTTGACAGATTCGATTCCTTTCTTGCAGCCATCCTTTGACTCGTAGGCTTCACCGGAAGAAGCGATAATCTCACCGTTCGGAGCCTTTAATCTCCACCTGAATTTCTGGGCTGCATCTTTGTAGATTTCATATTTTGGCATTGCTGACAAAACAATCACCTCGAAGGAGTTCGAGACATTCTATAAATATGTTCTTGAACGAGTTTGAATCAATATTCTCCACGTAGATAAATCAACAATCACCGAACTGAGAATGAATATAAAAGTTCTCCTTAACACTTGTACCCTATTGATACTTCTGAATCTCTGCTTAACTTTGATATATTTACGAAGGCGAAACAACATCCTTAAAGCTTCGCGTAAGTAGAGATCTTGTGAAGAAAGTGGGAGACAGACACAAGCAAGAGTTGCTAACTCTCCTAAAGCTATTCAAGAAAAGCATGTTTCTTGACTTCTCATATGAAGAAGAAGATGGCAGGTGGACCCTTTTTATCCACGTCTCTAGTGGTGTGATTCAAATCAATGGTGACAAAAGACACCCACTAAAAGACACTGTTTATCTCTCACCAATAATCGATATTGTTTCGGGTTAGAAAAGTAACATTGCGAGTTTCAACGGATTTCGCATGCATGATTGCTTTCGTGGAGCGCGGCTGATTAGTAGAACTTTGCCCTCTAAAGCCTTAAGCTCAGTGAAATAGCGCGTGGTGATTGATACTCCGCGCTCATAAATACCATTTGACATTTATGTGTCAAACGAAGGAATATGAGATAAATTTTGGGATGCTTCGGGTTTGTGAAGGTGGAAATGTCTGAAAGAGATTTTTACACAATGCACACAATGAGCCTCCAATGCTTATATTGTTGTTTTCACACAAAAGCGTCAGACTGAGCTTCTATACGCCTAATCTCTATTAATCGCGGTGACTTATGAAAGATCTTAAGGAACTGACCACCATTTCTCAGGAGATTCAAAGTCAACTATTACAAAAGAAATTATCATTCTCCGAGATTCGATACATTCTCTCCGAGGTCCAAACCACATTTGAAATTATGCAAACAACCCAATATTTGAGGAAAGTCAATGATGGACATGCCCCAAAGAGAGATAGAATTGAATAAGACACTTACTGTGCATGCATGCTAAGTAGTGCTGGATATGCACACACTATTAATCAGCGTTTGACAATTCTTCGAGATTCTCTTTCTCATTAGTTCTCGCCATAATTTTGACTATGTAGCCAGCTATTCTATTCCTGAGTTTTTTTGACCTAGCATTAGTTAGAGCGTGAACATGTTTCTTATTATTTTCGAAATCAACAGAGAACTTTTCTGGAAATCGCTCCACAAGTTCTCGAGCCGTCCTTTTTACATGATCTGGTCGCACTTTGCCCATTTTCTCACAGTCCCGCAAACCACGTTGAATGGTATCCTCAATTTTTTGCATTCAGATTTCTGAGCTTCTTCAAGAACGTTTCAATTCAGGTGACCGAAGTAGTCGAGCTATGCTGGAATACCTTCTTAGAAACTCTTGTCCATTGTTAGTCGTCTGATAAATGATTGATCCAGTGTCAAGGTTTCTCCGAATAAGGGCTCGTGTCTTGAGGAAAATCAAGTAACGCTTTAATTGACTGAAACTCAGATTGCACTCGTACATGACGTGTGTTTGCTTGGCTGGCCTTTGAGCGTGTCTCAAAATATCGGCTATAATCCTCATTCTACTTCTCCTCTTTCCAGTAGTATTTTCATGTGTCAAACCATTTTTCCCCTCTAGAGCCATTCTCGGAACCTCGAATTCTAACGAATTTTCTTTTTCTTGATGCCCATCTACACGTGCTCTTCTTGAAAACCTCAATCACCCTCTTGTTCTTCAAATTAGAAACGACACCGCTCATTCTGGCAGGCACGTTGGACGTCAGCACTTCTCCACGTCCTTTGACAAAATCGTAGACATCCTTCTCAAATTCCGTCAGATTGTCAGACATCTCCGAAACACTTCAGAAAATCGTCCTCACTTTGTAATGAGCAGTATCCAACCTCAAACTTCTCATCTCTCCACACCATGCTTTCGCAACTTCTCTCTCAAAGTTATAAGGTCTAGACCGTCAACGAAACCTATTCTTTCGGTCATTTCTGCATCTTCGCTTATACATATCTCGTACAAGAAATCGTCTATCTGGAGCGTCAACAATTCTCACCTCCAAGAATCTCAACCTTCTGAGATGACAGTTCGCCAAAAGGGATGCCACCTAAGAAACATATTCCAGAATTTTCGGGTTCATAACGGGATGATTTGAAATCGTCTAACCAACCAACCTTTTCATCAACTCCGCGCTTGAATATCTTGCCAAGGTTCTTCTTGTTTTTAGCCTGATGATATTTGAAATATATTTCATTGCCGGCTATACCTAGGATTTCTATCTTGCCGGTTTTGTGGGACATGATATACTTGAACCGCTTGCTGTGACCGTTACATTTTGCTTTTGCCCTTTCTACGATTTTTGCACCTTTGCAGAGTGGAACCTGGAAGTAATGCTTAACTCTCTTCACGGGTCTGCATTGAAAGACGTAGTAGGGATTGACCCCAATACCAACCAGTCTGTTTTGCAGATCGGCGAGGATTGCAGGGTCATCGTTGACTCCTTTCAGTAGCACTGTTTGGTTGCTCAGAATTATCTTTGATTTTATTAGATTGTCAACCGCTTCTACTGATTGTTTAGTTATTTCTCTTGGGTGATTGAACTGGGTAACCACGTGAATTCTTCTATTAGGATTCGAGTGATTTTCAAAAATCGCCAACAATTCTCGGTCTTCAAATCTGGATGGAAAGGTTATTGGGGCTCTACTGCCGAACCTTATGAAGTCAAGGTGGGATATGTCGGATAGTGTTGAAAGAAACTTTTCTATGATTTTGTTTGGAAGCACGAGGGGGTCGCCCCCAGAAATTAAGACGTTGTTGACTTCTTCATGATGCCTGATGTAGTCAGCTGCATCTTCAAACTGCTTCATTACCTCTTCATTTGGCAAGCCGATAAGCCGTTTCCTGAAGCAGTGTCTACAGTACGTTGCACATCTGTTGGTTGCTAGTATGAGCGCAGTTTCGACATATTTGTGCTGGAGACCTGGTAGCTTTGTGTTTTCTGCCTCGCCGCTGGTGTCATAGGAGCCTTGAAGGTTAAACTCCTCTAAAGATGGAACAGCCATCTTTCTGATAGGGTCATGGGGGTCGTTCCAATCTATTAGTGATAAGTAGTGGGGTGTGATTCGCATGGGATGTCTATTGACGATCTTTTCTAGTTTTTTCTCTTCTTTCGGTGATGATTTAACGTATTTTTTAAGCTGCTCAATCGTGCAAATGCTATTCTCCATTCACTCCGCCTCCCTACCACGTGTTTGCACGAGCCAATCCGCAACCGAATTGGCCTTTTCTTCCGCAATTCGGTAAATGGTTCGCCCTATGTCATAGACAAACAGAAGAATAGCCCCCAGAGTAACATAGGTTGTGAGAACCTGCAACGCGTTTCCAACATTACCTAAATCACTGAAGAAAGGAGATACCGCAGCAGCCGCCAGAATTAGGGCGACTATGTACGCTAAATTCTTAAAGATCCTTCTTCGAGACCATTGCTCTTTCACGCCTAGACGTTTCAAAAATACCCCAATTGTCTTATCGCCTAACACTAAAGCGTCAAATAATGCTCGCACTAGAAAAATCCCTCCAACCAATGTCAACACAACCCACGTTAGAAACCCGCCAACCTCGCTTACACCGTTAAGCATTGGCGGGGCAAAAGCCCCCACTCCCCAGAAAACTAGAGCTAACGCTATGCTGAGAGCGAATCTCAGAAGTCTGTAACTGGCTTCTTTTCCAACATAGTTCACACTAATCCACTCTAAACATGCCCTTCAACTGGCATATAGGTGCCGACCCCGCGTATGCACCAACATTACAATGTAGATACACGCATACCAATAGCCAACAGCTAGAGGTCAAGCAACGTTCCTGAATATTCTCAGGAGACTTTATAAATGCTATGTCGACAATTGACCAAAAAGCCGGATCATTAGTTAACCACGCAAACTTCGATCCGACATCCTCACTAGCAACCTTCTCATCCACAACATTCCATATCACCTCAAAACCAAAGAGTAAGCAGCACCTAACGAAAATTCCGTGCATTCCCATTTTTCTATGGGAAATCGGAGGCCTTTTGTCCGGTTAGGTAGGGTATTCTGCTGCGAAGCTTCACATTACTCATGCATGTCTCAGTTAAGCAGCAATGGAAAGCCCTATCAGAGCAGGATTGTCAAATAGAAAGAATTAGTTTCCCATGTGGAAGACTGGTGGGAGATCATCAAAGAACTAAGCAGTGGAAAATTCTTAATCAAGAAGCCAAATCACGTGCATGCATGATGGAATATTCTGATCACCCCAGATCCGATAAATGCATGCATGGGTGTTATTCAAATCGTAAAATGAGTAGAACGTCTCTCATGCTATTAGACTTCGCATCCCTTATATCCAAATAGGTGGAGTTCAAATCCCGCCTCGCGCTATTTCCTTGGCAATAGCTCGCTCATATCGTATGTTGCCACACATAACACGCTATCAGCGCCTCCATAGTACACGAGGACTTGATCATCCATCAAGACATTTCCACAGCTGAAAACTACATTGGGCACTTTGCCGAATCTCTCATATTTCTCAACAGGCGTTAGTATTGGCTCTTCGGAACGATAAAGAACCACTCCAGGATCATCCTTATCAAGCAATGCAGTGCCGAGAGAATAGATTTTATCAAAGTTCACACCATGATATATGAAAAGCCAGCCCTCCCCAAGTTCAATAGGTGGTCCGGCCGCACCAACCTTCCAGCAATCCCAACTCTTTAGCCTCGGCGCCATTACCAGCTTTATGCCATACCATCGATGGAGATCATCAGAGTGGGCTTGACAGATGTCTGGTTCAAGACGGTGGAACATTACATACTTGCCATCTACTTTTCTGGGGAAAATAATGGCATCCTTGTTGCGGATGCCGGGAAAAGGTAACAGTCTGCTGCCCCATTTCCATTCCTTGCAAAGAAAATCGTCGACTGCGATTGAGGTCAACGAGACTTGATACAGGAGTCGGTGATCTTGCTCCTGCAATGCAGTATAGGTCATGATCAATCTTCCGTCCAAACCAGTGAGGCGAGGGTCTTCACACCCTCTTTTCTCTGCAGCATTCGCTGGTTCAAGAACGGGAAATGGCAAACGTTCGTCAATATGATAACCATCCGCTGACTTTGCATAGCCAAGACGAGACACACCGTCATCACCCATCGCACGGTATATAACGTGAACAAAACCGTTTAGGTAAACAGCAGCAGCATTAAACACTCTTCTTGATTCCCAGGGATTGCCACCTGTTGGTTCAAGAATCGGGTTGCCTTGAAAACGGTGCATGTCGCCTAGTTTCCCGCCATTATGAAGAAGATTTTCCGAAAACCTCGTCCAAGAAACCCCTAACAGCAAACAAGCCTACCAATTTCCCTTTCTGATCCACAACTGGCAGATGTCTGATTCCACGTTCAACTATGAGTCTTCTTGCTTCTTCAAGTGAAGCATCTTCCCCAATGGTCACGACATTCCTAGTCATGACCTCCTTCAGTGGAGTTGCTGAAGGAATCTTTTGAGCAGTGACTCTGATAGCATCACGCTCAGTAAAAATTCCTGCACATTTTTTCTCATCGTCAAGTATGACCACGGACCCTATGTGTTTCTTGTGTAGCATTTCAATTGCCTTCTGTAGAGCTATTCCTTCCCTTGCTGTTATCACCTGTTTAACCATCATATGTCGAACTTTCAACACTTGGACCACATACTCGTTCAGCTATTATCACAAATTCTATGCGAAAACCGAATATATAGCATTTGACGCGGAGAACTGCACACGCACTTGAAGCTGATCACTTCTTCGTTACGGAACTTCTTCAAATGCGCGTACGGACACTGTCCCTATTGTGATAGAGCACGCTTTGGAATTATATAATTGACTCTAATTCTAAGCGAGCTAGAAGATAGGACACGGTGGCTTCGGCGCCTTGGTTAAGGTTCAATCCTTTAGGTGTTATCCCATCATGACAACCACCAGTTTTTGGATTGTAAACGGCCATGTGCTGCAAGTTTCTTCCCAGAAACCAGTTGAAGATTGTATGAGCCGTTCTCCGATACTTCTCATCTCCAGTTGCGCGGAAGGCTGCAGTCGTTGCTTCCACCATGCAAGATGCCTCGACAGATTGCTGGTCATATGTTGCTCTTTTCTCCCCTCTTTTGTACCATCCCTTGTTGCCGATTGGGACAAATACATCATCAGTCATTTGAACTTTGAGCAGGAAGTCCAAAGCTACTTTGGCTGTCTGAAGGTACCTCTCGTTTTGTGTACTTTCATAAGCTTCAAAAAGGGCCTGTGGCAAACGTCCATTCACATACGTAAGATAAGGTTCGAACCAGCGCCAATCACTAGAACACTGATTGTTGAAGTTGTCAAGAAGGTGATCAGCCAAATTCATTGTGGTCTTAACGGGATTTTGATCTTCAGGGTAGGCCTTCTTATAGTGACCAAGTCCCATGATTGAAAAAGCTATAGATCTGAGAGCTTTAAAGCTTGGAACACATGAAGACCCTCTGTCAAAGATTTCCTTCGAGAGCATTTTTTTCTCTGTTGGCAAATTCGAATTCATTACGTAACCACACGCCCAAAGCGCACGTCCCATGCAATCCTCTGAACCTACGTCATCAGCAAACTGCCGATTGTAGCTAAGCAGATTATGCCAAGTGCCGTTGGATTCTTGCATATGTAACAAGAAGCCCAAATAGACATCTATCAGCTTCGCTATCTCTGGATCGGATTGGGCACCAAAAATCCGATAGTATTTTGTGCAAGCAATCAAAGCACGTGAATTGTCATCAGTAGTATATCCTTCTTGTCTTCTTGGGGTTGCGAATTTTGCATGTTGAATAAGACCAGTATCGTCTGTAAGTGCTTTCAGAAAATCTAGGTTGATAGATGGTATATCCATGCCTTACACCTTATTCTTGATTATCGTTCGGCTAAATAGCTCTGCATATCTCTTTGCAACTTTCAGCCACACAAATCCTCTACTGTATTTGTATGCTCTCTTCTCCATCTTCCTTCTGAGCTTCTCATCGAGGAGTCTGACGATGCATTCTGCAATGGAACTAGAATCCTTAAACCTGCAGAATAGTCCACGCCCGTTGGCCAAGGCTTCTTTGGCATGAAGATATGGAGTTGACACTATTGCTTTGCCTGTCCCTAAAGCAGTGACCAGTGTTCCACTGCTTGTCTGATATGGTGAAACATATGGAGTGACGTAAATATCTGTGGCTTGGAGATACCGAATCAACTCTCGTTTGGAAAGGAAACGGTTGTGGAACTTTACGTGACC
>Ga0209636_10002318_pt1 | contig 19406 bp, 16 predicted proteins | sample DeeMarSWOR152_54_FD_187464 | JGI IMG/M metagenome (GOLD analysis project Ga0209636, IMG submission 187464) | Marine sediment microbial communities from White Oak River estuary, North Carolina - WOR-1-52-54 (SPAdes) (version 2) | ecosystem: Environmental > Aquatic > Marine > Intertidal zone >... | reverse complement strand
GATAGTCTATCGATTCTTGAAATAATGACAGATATTCATCTTGTGACACTATACGTCTATCGTTCATTATGAATTCATCAAAGTCTTTCAAATATTTTCTGCATACTTGAATATCAAAAGAAGCATCATAAAGCATCGTCGCGATAGTAAAGTTGGCAAAAAGTTTATCATCAAATTTACCCCCAACAGATTTTGCAAGATCAGTTAAACCTACTTTAGAAAGATAAAGATAAGTTCTTAAATTTTTAAGACATCTTGTTTTTCTTAGAGCTGTGTATGCCGGTTCTAAATTTTTGAGCATATTAACTTTCTTTTTCATATATTTCATATAAAATAATTGGGCAATGAAGAGGCGATATACTGCTTTAAGCAATAACCAAAATCTACGTTTTTTATCGTAATTAATTTGATCACTACTATAATCTATTTTACTTGATAAGTTTGCTGATGTAAGCAGAAAATCCAGTAAAACATCAAGTTCGTCATATTCCATCTCAACCGGTGATTTTTTTAATTCTATCTTCTTTCTATGATTGTACTTTTGAGATTGGGAATACTTTGCATCCATCATATTTAAATTCCAGTAAGACAATATTATTACATAACAATATTGCATATAATAAGTTTTTCCTAAAAAACAAAAAATAAATAAATTTTCTAGTTTCTGTGCTTGAAATAAATATTTTATTTAACATTCGACATTCTTTATATAACAGTTGTCTTCTTTTAAATCTAGAAGTCTATACAAAACACTTAATTTTTTTCAAATGATTATCATTACATATACGCTATATCTTTAAAGAAAGGATCTGATATGGTAATTATGGAAAATCTGCCCATATTGATATTATTGGGAAGTACAGGAATCATTATCACATTATATCTTTGTTTAACTGGAAAAAAAATCCAAAAAGAAGAAATTGAAGATACGGAATCCGATTATACAACTATCTTTGGAATCAGTTTTAGCATAATTTCATTAATCTATTTTTTTAGATTATTAATGATGTTTTTTACTAGTATTATTTCCCGTTTTTACATACTAGCTGCTATTGGATCATTAATTGCGTTACTGCCATTGATTACAATATTTCTTGTAAGATATAAGAAAATGATTAGATTGAAGGTGTAACATTAATGTCCTTTGTTGAACTTGGCCAGGAATTTGGAATAACTTCCGATTTTCAGTATATGTTTCTAGTTACAATTACGATAGTCTGGCTAAGTTTAGTAATTTATTCACTTAAAAAAGACGGCGTTAAGAAAACAACTAGATATTTCTTACCCATGATGATAGCTGCATTATTTATTGAAGCTTCAGCTGTAGCCAATGGCAGATTTAGATATCCAGAATATTTAATATATTTCAATGTTTTAGGAGGAAGTGTACCTCTTATCATACTAATGGGATGGAGTTCGAATCTCTATCTATTTCTTAAAATGAGTAAATCTGTAGTGTTAAACCTATATAAAAAAATTAACATTTTACATATACTTCTGATTTCAACTTTATCCGGTCTATTTGGAATTTGTCTTGATATATTAGAAGATCCTCTCGCTCATCATAACAATTGGTGGATATGGACTGAATCAACTGGTGGGGTTACCTTTTTTAATGTGCCCTTTTCAAATTTTATGGATTGGTTTATAATTCTTTTTTATATGTCTTTAGCAACGCTGTTTATTGAAAGATCGGGTTATTCTGAAAATAGAAAATTGGTGATTTCCATTTTTTCGCTTACTGTAGTGTTCGCCTCTGTTTATGCAACACATTTATTTTTCACAGGTATTTTCCAATTTATTGGCTTTTGATGAATAGTCAATTTTTATGTAACTTTTTAGGTTTAAACCTCCCTCTTTATGTCCGAGTCTTTCTTCAGTAAAAAAATCAAAATAGTCTTAAAAGGAGTTAATTCAATCTTCGCCGCGCAAAACTTTCTTCCATTTTGGTTCTTTCCACGGCATTAGTTTAGCTTTTATTTTGTTTCTTATGCCTGAAAACACAAATTTTCCCATAGCACGTGGGAATTTTTTGAATGCTGGATCCCTATGCAACGAGGCAAAGAATTTCTTTAATTCCTTCTCTTTCTCAGGGAATCGCAATGAATCCAACCGAACGGCATAAATCGATATGTCTAGCGGATATATTTCCTCAAAACCCTTGGTTTCGTGGGGAAACGGTGTAAAAGCTAAAGATACAAACCCGCCAGTGCTTTCTGGATCCTTTATCATTATATATGTCCACAAAGGACTATACTCAGCACATAATCGAGAGGCTTCACCAACGTCTGCTTTGACTTTGTGTTTTTTGGAAACCCAGAGCTTATATATATCTGATATATAAGGTTTTAATTCCTGAAATTTCTCCCACTCACCCTTACCGCCAAAGGCTTTCACAAATTCGTCTACTTTTTTTCTAGCATCTTCCGGTAACTGATTAAGATCTATCATGATGAATCCTGTAATAGCTCGATATATTTAAATATACGTACTATCAAACAAGATTAGTAATATTATTTGCCAGGTTTAATCTGATGAAAAACGATATAAAAAAGCAGCTAACTTTATTAATCGATTCTTATATGTACCACTCAATATGGAGGTAAATTCAGATGGAAATAATTGATGGAAGAGTTCGGCTTAGAACAGAACAATTATTAAAACCATGGACTACTGAACTCAAACCCTTTTTTAAAGACTATATAAGATGGTATAAAATGAAAGACCGTTTAACTCCTTTGTCTGTCGATGAACAAATTAAAAATGCCAAGGAAGTCGGTATAGAAAAAATGGTTGTTTGTGGCGGAAATAAAGAGGATAACGACCATATAATAGAATTAGCCAAAAAATATGATGAGGTTATCCCTATCGCTGCAGTAAATATTGAGGACGGTATTCTTCCGGCTCTTAAGGAAATAAGACGATGTAGTGAAAAGAATGTAGCTGCTATTCACATATCTCCATTTATATCAAAAGTAAATGCAAATGATAAGAGATTATATCCTATTTATGGCTTATGTGAATTGTTAAAAAAACCTGCTATAGTTCATGGCTCGATGCACTTCTGGCGAGGAGCGTATATGTGGCATGGTCATCCCCGATTCCTTGATGAAGTAGCAGTTGATTTTCCTGAGTTGAAACTCATCATTTCTCATGGTGGAAATGGGTTTGGACCACCTGTTTTGGCTGTCGCTCAAAGACATCCCAATGTATATCTTGAATTTAGTGCATTGAGGCCTAAACATATGGCCCCAGAGTTCATACAAGCTGCAAATACGTATCTCAAAAAGAAATGTATTTTTGGAACAGATTATCCGTTAATAGAATTCAGTGAACAAATTGAGTTATGGAAATACGCGCTAAGAGAAGAGGTTTGGGAGTTTTTCTTTCATCAAAATATATTGGATGTGCTCTATAATGACCCAGTTCCTTATGAGTGACAATAAATTTTGACTTAAACATTCAACCTTAGGTGACTTAATGAGCTATGATTCCAAAAGAATTCAAGAATTAAAAAGAGAACTGGAAAATAAAAGCGTCCCCGAAATTATCGTAGGTGCTCATAAGGAATTTGGAGATAGATTAGCTATGACTACCGCTTTTGGTTATAGCGGCATTGTGTTGATGAGCTTTGTGAAAGATATAGTGCCAGAATTGCCAATTTATTTTATTGACACAAGATACCATTTTGAAGAGACGTTGAAACTTGCAGAAAAAATAAAAAAAGAATGGAAATTAAATGTCATTTATCTGTCTACCAGATATACAGAAAAAGAACTAGAAAAAATTATAGGCAAAGAGACATACAAAACTGATCCAGATTTATGTTGTCAATATAGGAAAGTAGAACCGTTACTTCGTGTGTTAAAAACAAAGGATGCATGGCTGAGTGCAATTAGAAGAGATCAAGCAAGAACTCGGGAGTCAATCGATGTAATCGAAATTGATAACAGAGGTGTTATAAAAATTAATCCACTCTACAATTGGACAAGAGATCAAACATGGATGTACATAAGAAAATATGATTTGCCGTATAATCCACTTCATGACCAATATTACCCAAGCGTTGGTTGTAAGCCCTGTACATCTCCCGTTGATAAAGGGGGAGATGAAAGAGATGGACGATGGAGGGGAATGCCAAAAGTAGAATGTGGAATTCATGATTACAAAGAAAAGGACGAAAAAATGGAAGAGAAGGAAAAGTGATGCTGGAAGGTAGACAATTATCATCCTTGTTATTTCTTGTTTTAATGCGATAAGTTTTTTATCTACTTTGTCAGTTTACATTTATCTCTTATGATAAAAGAATATCTGAAACTAGCACGATCATACAATGCAGTTTTAACAGGTATTTCTCCCGTTATGGGTGCTATTGCTATGCAACAGTATGATCTTCTGCACCTTTTTCTCCTGTTTTTAGTAGGTTTTCTAGGACATACATATGGATTTGTTCTTAACGATATACTTGATTATAAAATCGATAAATCATCTAAAGAAATTAGCAGCCGTCCATTAATAAGTGGTGCAATCTCGATAAAAAAAGCATGGACAATTGCTTTTGCATCAATGATAGCTGCTTTTATCGTTGCGTTATATATCGGATTTATAACCCAAAGTTTCTTTCCTCTTGCAATTCTTGTCATTTCCGCATGTTTTATAACATTATATGATTTAACAAGCAAAAAATTTCCCTTTATGGATATCCTTGCAGCATTAGGTATTTTCTTTTTGATTTTATATGGTGCCTTTACCTCGGTAGATACCATTTATCAAATTACTACCATAGTTTGGATAGTTTGCATTCTAGGGGTAATTCAGGTTCTCTATATGCAGGTCGTAGCAGGTGGAATTAAAGACATTGAAAACGACTTTAAGAGGGGAGCTAGAACACTTGCTATAAAAATGGGAGTAAGAGTTATTGATGGTAATCTAAAAATTACTTCAGGCTTTAAAACAATTGTTTATTCTATTCAACTGGTAGATATAGTAATCGTATTTCTACCCTTCTTTATTATATGGAAAATAAACAATCCTTCGATTTTACAATATTTTCAATGGTCTTTACTAAGCATTATTGCAATACTGATGTTTGTTCCAACTTATAAACTTCTTTCAATGAAGCGTTTTGAACGATTTAAAGCTGTAAAACTTGCTGGGATTTATTACATTTTTAATTTTGCACTCGTGCCCGTTATGTTAATGAGTCTAAATCCATGGACAGGTCTGCTTGTGTTCATCCCCGGCCTAGGTTTTATTCTCTCAAATCTCATATTACATGGAACAATTTTACTACCAAAAACTATGTAATGTATCAGAAAAACTCAAATAGTATCTTCGTTTTCCAAAATCAAATGAATAGGATTGTTGCATATGCAAAGCTATTAAGAATCCCTGGACTTGGGGGCTTGGCGATTCCTCCAGTCATTGGAGCTATAACAGTGGGAGTCTTTGATTTTTATAATCTACTAATTCTTTTTGTTATTGGGTCTCTTGCTGCTATCTATGGTTTTATTTTAAACGATTATACAGATGTTGAAGTAGATAAACTAGTAAAGGAACTACATGGGAGGCCTTTGGTTAGTGGAGACATATCCAGAAAAAACGCAATCGCAATATGTGTTTTTTGTGTCCTTTTTTCATTTTTATTTGTTTTTATGTTGTGGCGAGGAGAGATTTTCGATGATTATAAATTTGCAGCTATACTGTGCATTTTTTTGGCTGGCGCTTTGGGAAGCATTTATGACCTATATGGGAAAGAAATCGTTGGATCAGATTTTCTGGTAGCTATATCTGTAGCATTTGTTTTTCTTTTCGGTGCTTTTTCATTTGGTGAACCAACGATATTTACATGGGTTGTCTTTCTTCTAACGTTTAATAATATATTGCATATGAATGCTATAGAAGGTGGAATTAAAGATGCAGATCATGACCATATCATGGGAGTTAAAAACATTGCACTAAGCTCAGGTGTGAAAGTAGATGGAAACAACATTTTCATTCCGCCTCATTTTAAAGCATTTGGCATGGGAATACGCCTCTTTTCAACAGTTCTTTTGTTTGTTCCATTTGTTGTCTACGGATATGACTACTATATATGGCAGATTATCATCTTAGCATTAGCAATTCTTGGAGTGTTATATTTTAGTGTTAGACTATTATCTGTAAAAACGTTTGATAGATCCACTATTAGAAAATATATTAGTATGCAATCGTTTTTGCGGTATTCGTTAGTTCCTCTTATGCTCGTCTCCAGTATTGGTGTGTTGTATTCACTTATATTGATAATTTTTCCTATAGCATGGTATATAATATTTGCACCACTACTTGGTGAAAAACTATTTCGGCCACGGATGTAAATGAGCAACGAAAAAAAATCAGATATATGCGTAATTGGAGCAGGAATTGGCGGTTTAACTGCTGGGGCCTTGCTTACAAAACAAGGATATAAAGTAAAAATATTTGAAAAAGAACCTTTAATAGGTGGTAGAGCTCTTTCCTTGGATACATCATCTCTCACTCTTGAAAATTACAAGGAGATTCTCTCTCGATTTTATATGCACGTTCCGTTTTCTGAACCAGATCTAGAGACGATTTTTAATAATAATATGCTTAACGGTTACAAATTAGACCTTGGGTATCATGCCATTGGTGGCGGGGCAGTATCTCATATCAATAGCGTTCTTTCTGAATTCGATAAACATCTTGAAATGCTTGAATCAAACACAGGATTTATCAAACCCAATGGTTTTGAAATCCCGTTTATTTCGAAACGTGATAAAATCATTATGCTTCCACAGATACTACGATTGTTGTTCTCGAGCGAGTCAACTATGAGAAAGTTAGACGATGTCTCTATGACACAGACTATAGAAAAATATGGAAAAGGTAAAATGAAGGTGACTTTAGAGGTCTTTTCCCGTGCAGTAACGACTGTTAATAATCTTGATCGTATTTCAACTGGAGAAATGTTTCGAGCTCAAAGAAATCTTGTTAAAGGGTCAAAGCCTGTTGGCTACCCAAAACAAGGGCTTCATAGATTTTCTCAAACTTTTGTTGATATCATCAAACAAAATGGCGGAGAGATTTTTTTAAAAAATCCTGTAGACAAGATCATTATCGATGATTATAAAGCGGTAGGGGTTGTCATTAACGATAAGCAATATTTTTTTAAGACCATTATTTCAAATACTCTTATCCAGCATCTTTTCACAATTGCCGATGAAAAACAGTTTCCATCAGAATATGTTCGGAATATTAAGGCGCTTACAGGAACAGGAAGTTTGTGTGCCTATTACTCTCTTAAGAATGTAGACCCCAATTTACTTGGAAAAACTTTTCTTTTCCTAGAGAGAGATGTCGGTATAGATGGAAATGATGCAGTGGGGATGATCGATTTCATGGTGGCTTTACCTAAATCAGGGTTGGCTCCTCTCTCCCATCATCTTGTTCAATCCTATATTATCTGTACTCCCGATGAAGCGAAAAATAAAAAAACATTAGAAACTCTTAAGAAATTATTAGATAAAAATCTTGAAAATCTTATGCCTGATTTTCGTTCACAACTTAGATGGGCTATATATCCTGCGGCATGGCATCTTGACGGTGTTGCAAAAACAATTGATAATAAAAAGCCAGATACAAAGACGCCGGTTGAAAATCTTTATATTGTAGGCGACTGTGTAAAAGCTCCTGGCATTGGTATTAACTGTGCATTATCCTCAGCAAGAATATTATGTAATATATTAACTTCTGTTACATAAGTTATTTTATTTTATATTAAGTGGCAAGACGGGGTAATTAATATTAACATCCGCTTACATTATCGGTAGCTACCAGCAAAAACTGGTGTAGAAATGTCAATAAAACTTACCATGAAAGAACCTTATCGCAAGAAAGGTTTTTTATCAGTTAAATTTAGAGGATATCTTGATTTGGTACGACCTTTTACTTTAATCCCACCGTTCTTTGTTTCAATGTTTATAATGTTTGCAAGTCTTATTTATAACGGCCAATTGGAGGATTATCCTAACTGGTGGGTTATCATAGCTCAAGCAAGCCTTACTCTCGCTTTTCTTAATGCTGCTTCTAATGCTCTAAACCAAGCTACAGATGCTGAAGCTGATAAGATTTCTAAACCATATAGACCTATCCCAAGAGGTATAGTTAAACCTGATGAGGCCCAGAGTATTGCATACATTTTTTATCTATTTGGGCTTCTTAGAGCTGTTACAATTAATTTTTGGTTTGGAATTTTTGTATTTCTTATAATGTTGTCTACAGTTATCTATTCACTACCCCCCAGATTAAAACGATTTTTATTTATCAATCAGATATGGATAGCTATACCTAGAGGCCTTCTTGGAATATTAGCTTCCTGGAGCGTTTTTGGTGATCCGCTTCAGAAAGACCCCCTAGTCATAGGCACTATTGCACTGGTATTTTTTATAGGAGCCATGACTACTAAAGATATTGTAGATAGTGAAGCAGATAGAAGAACAGGTATTCCAACTTTAGTAAACACATTTGGCATAAAAAAGGCTGCATTTATCTCTTTACCATTCATGTTTTTTCCATTTGCATTTATTCCGTTTTTTATACAATATGGCATGTTAAATTCTTATCTACTTCCGTTATCGATATTCACTGTCCCCAGTTTTCTTATTTTTTACTTAATGCTCAAACAAAGTGAAAGTAAAAGCCTTGAAAACGTACATGCATGGGTACTAATGTACATCACATTTCTATTCTACTCTATTGGATTTGCCTGTCTCATAATATTTGGGGAGTTAGGTTACCTAAATTTCCTATAAACTTTATCATATTTTAACTTTAATTGTTATAATTAAAAAGATTATTATATTATTAAAAATAATATTATATTTAAGAATCCTCTAAATAAGGAACAAAATATGCAAGTTAAGAGAGTTATATTAGTTTGTATACTCGTTATAATTTCTACTTTAGTCTTGACTATAACTGTATCTTCACAAGAGGATACGATTCCTTATTGGAACAAAGCTTGGTCATTCAGACAAGAGATACAATTGCCTATTTTCACTAACGATTCTTACGCAATATATCAACCCATAGACATAAGAGTAACTTTTGATGATCCATGTTGGGCCAAGAATGAAAATGAAACTTCCATTAGAGTCCTTTGCTGGAAAGAAGAGCAATGGTTTGAACTAGAGTCACAAATATATGACTTAAGTTTCAGAGAAGCAAATCAAATTGAACACTGTGGTCTAGTTTTTCTTGTCCCAGAAATTGCTGATGGCAGCGAAAAATATTATGTTTACTATGATGACAGTGAGAAATCCCAACCTAACTATAAAGATCATGTATGCGTTGAAGATGCGTATTATTTTGATATCCCAATTTCTGAAATAACTGCAGAAGCAAAATACTATTGTATAAAAGAAGAAGGCTATTGCATTTATGGTGTAGGTCAAGAAGGCCAACTTTTAGACCGAACTTTCTCTCAGCTTATTGTCAAACAAAAAAAAGGTGTGAAAGATTTTAATATATTAGATTCTGACCAAATAGCTTCTTTTGCCTTTTCTTATTATTATGGAGATGATGAAAAAGATGAGAGTACTTCTGATCAATCATTTCTTTATAAAAAAATATTTGTTGACGGCAATTTGATGGTTGAATTTGGGATAATAAGTGAGTCCACAAAAAAAGATATTCGTACAACAGCGATATATAAATATTATTACTCTCCGTTAGAGGAAAAAAGAATATGTGTTAGAGTTAAACATGAGATTTTGAAAGATGCTGTAATACAAGGAAAAGAAAATATTGATGGCCGATTCGGTGCTTTAATTTCAATAAAAACTAAGAATCCTGTTGTAAGTAGGATGAATGCAGGGGAAATATTCCCATATTTGCATTTTTTTAGTGAAAACGATAACATCGAAGAATATCAAATGAATCTAAATCCTGAATCTAAAAATCGAGAATGGATAATATGCTTTAAAGATGATGCTGATCTTGGTAAAGAAGCTTGGATTGCCTATGGGGAAGGTAAAGAAGGAAAGACGAATTCAATTATATTCGCTTCAAATGAAGGACTTATCAGTTCAGGAACTGATGAAAGAGATGGAATTCAATTAAAGGTCGCTGAAAGAGAATATTTTCGTTTTCTTGGTACAGAGATTGATTACGCATCGATAAATTTTGGAAGAAATTCATATGAAAAAGGCTACAATCATGATCTTGCTATGCCTGATGATCTGATAATTGAATTTGATGCAGAAATGTTTTCATCTGAAACTGATGGTTACATAGTGGTTCAAAAAGAGGCTGCGTTATATCGAGAACTCGTTAAGCACCGTCATTCATCTGAAGATTCTTCTTTTGAGCCAGAACGAAAGACATATGATTTAACAGTTACCACACATTTTGGTGGCACTAGATTTTCTTATCCACGACTGGCAAATATAACAAACCGTCGCTTTCCAGTAATGTGGATTGAATTATGGCAAGATGGAAAAGTTATTTCATCAGGGGCTGCAGATAGGTCTTTATTTATTAGAGCACAAAAAACTTTTACAGAAATTGTCGAGGGCGATTATCTCATAAAAGTTTATTGGAAACTTGATAATTCAACAAAATTTTTCAATGGAGCTAAAACAATCATCTTAGATAAAGATAAAAAAGTTCAAATTTTTTGTACTTGGGAGCGAACAGTCACAGTTACCTTCACTGATCAGAATGACAAAGGTATTGAAGGAATAACTGCAGTTTTACTTGATAAGGATAACTTTATTTTCGATGAAAATAGAAGTGATAGTAATGGTGACATAACCTTAAGAGCGCCATTCAATCTGAGGGATCCTTATAACTTAATGGCATTTTATAAAAATTTGGTAGTTTATGAAGGTACACTTAAAAAAACTGTAAGAAAAATTGATGTAAACGTTGTAATTGAACTTTATGATTTAACAGTTGAAGTAACAGATGAATTTAATCTTCCACCTGGAGTGGGACTCACACCAACTTTATCTGGTTTGGAGACCAATAGCTCAGTTCAATTGATACTTAATGAAATCGAACCAGGAAAATTCTTCATAGAAAGCATTCCTTCTGGAAATTACAAACTTTCAATTACATACGCAAATTTCGTTGATGAAAAACTACTGAATTTGCCGGAAGATGGCGAGTACATTAGTATGAAATTTACTGCTATGTTTAATCTTGCTATCGATCTTTTTGATTCACGTGGGAATCCTCTTATCGATGAGGAGATTGATTTTAAGATTATAAGGGAAAAAAATCAGGTTTATGAAACAGATAATAATAAATTTACTTTACCTCCAGCTCGTTATTCCATTAATGCATATAGCAACGGAGATTTAGTTGGCATTCGGGAGATTAGTTTTACGAATGACAAAACAATCAAATTAGTAACAACTTTATCCTCAATTCTTCCTATAATCATCATTGGGGCTACTCTGATTTTTATAGGTATTATTATTGTATTTACATTGATTAAAAAGATATCGCTACATTCAATGCTTAAGTTGTTGGCTATAGCCCTTGTTGTCATTGCTTTAATTCAACCTTGGTGGGGACTATCTGCTTCAAGTAATAACCCAAGTGCAGAAAAAGATACTCGAATGTTGTTAAACCCCGAAGTTATGATAGAATCTACTACTTATAACGATAAAACAATTCTCGATATTGCAGAGATGCCTAATCTATTTGTCGACTTGCTTGTTAAAATTGTAGCTGTGTCATATACTGCTATTATTCTTCTAGGTCTAAGTTATATTTGTTATAAGTTTAAGAAAAAGACTTACTCACTTATTCTTATTTTTATAGTCATGATTCTTCTAATTGCAATTATTTCGACATTTTATATGGGGACATCAAAATTATCTGAAGTAAGTGTAGGAGAAGTACAAGGCACAGGTCTTTTAAACTTGACTGTTGAGGAAGAAACGTTACCTATGCAGGCTAGTTGGGGCTTTGATAGTGGTTTTTATTTAGTTATAGTTTCGGCTATTTTGTCAGTGTTTTCCTTTTTTATAGAACTCAGACTTTATATTAAGAAAAAGAAATCGTAATAATCGCAAAGGCCAATGCAAAAATGAAGTATGTTGCATACATTAGGGTCCAAGCTGTTGTGTTTTCGCATTTTTCATTTCTATGGCTGTTTATCATAAGCCAAAATATAAGAAAACTTAGAACCACTAAAAGTGCAAGAGGAAACAGGTATGCCTCGATAATATTTAATGTGATTAATGGTATAATTAATGCAAAAGCACTACACATAAATATCAAAGAAATCAAAGCAGTTATTTTGATCCCGAAGACATTCACTGAGGTTTTTGTTCCTGCTTTTTTATCAGCTTCTACATCGAGTATATCTTTTGTAGCTGTGCCCCCAAAGAGAAATATTGCAGCAATGCATCCGATTGCTAGCGGTAATGGTTCAAACGGATTTCCGAAAACACTCCAAGACCCTACAATACCTAAAAATCCCCTTGGTATGGCAACCCATAATTGATTTAGAAATAGATATTTTTTCATTCTTGGTGGCAATGAGTAAGTTATTGTGAAGAATGCAATTAGGAGTACAAACAAACTGAATGTTATACTAATTGTCAGAGACAGTAGCATTGCCAAAATATACAAAGCAAAAGATAGATGTCGCGCATCTTTCTGTGTTACTAATCCTTTTGGTATAGGTCTATAAGGCTTTGATAGTTTATCCTCTTTATAATCAGTAGCCTGATTCAAAGCATTAGATGCACCATTTAATAGAGCAAAACAAATACTTGCAGGAATTAGAGTTAATACTATTGTTAAAATTGATATATCAACTTTTCCTGAATAGATAAGACTTGCTATCATTACACTACTAGAAACAATAATTGGGGCAAGTAACGTGAATGGTCTCAGTAATTCAAGGTAGCTTCCAAGTTTTATATTCATCAGTCCTCACCCATTATTACAATTAAACTTTGTGATTTATCACTATATAAACATAATAACTTGTCAACAAAATGATATACTCCCTGATTATCCACCTGCTTCATACAAATAATGATTTGGATACCGACGTATATAAGACTTATTTGACAATTAGTACCAATATCTAGGGTCTGTCTAATTAGACAAATATTTAAAACTATCGAATTTTAAGATTTATGGGGTGTTTTTTTGCCAGAAGAATCCTAGTGACAAATATTTATATATTATAATGTCTATGAGAATACAAAGGGAGGAAAGCTATCTGATACGTAAAGGATTAGCAATCCTGGTAATCATTCTGTTTATTAGCATGGTACTCATTCCATCTACAGTAAGTAAGGTAGAACAATCTTCAATCTCAACCCTTGGTGGAGATATTCTCTACGTTGGTGGTGGTGGACCTGGGAACTACAGTCGGATACAGGATGCTATTGATGATGCGAATCCTGGGGATACGGTTTTTGTCTATGATGACTCTTCTCCTTACTATGAACATGTAGTGATATATAAATCAATAAAACTGATCGGTGAGAAAAAAGATACGACGATTATTGATGGTGGTTATGAGTTAGAAGTTATCTATGTTACTGCTGATGAGGTAACTATTACTGGTTTTACTTTGACAAATGGAAGAAATATTGCTTTATATGGTAGTTCTAATCACAGTAATGTTTCTGATAACATTTTCATAGGTAATCACGGTGCCATCGCTTTAGGGTATTCATCCAACAATACTATTTCTGGCAACATTATTGATTCCGGCTATGGGCTTGGCATCGGTTTCTACTATACATCTAATGACAATAGTATCTGTGGTAATTTCATCACAAATAGTGAGATAGGTATCATCATCGCAGTTTCATTTAGAAACAAGGTAGCTAAAAACATTGTAAAAGATAGTTACGTATATGGAATCGCTATAGCGTGGTCTTTTTTTAATAGTATCAAAGAAAATAATTTCATAGAAAACAACCAAAATGGATATTTTGAAAATTCTGCTCTCAACTTTTGGAGAAGAAACTATTGGGACGACTGGAGTGGATTTGGACCTAAACTTATATCTGGAATTATTTATTTGCCTTGGGATTATAATAAATTTATTCCATGGATTAATTTCGATTGGCGTCCTGCTAAGGTACCATATGATTATTAGGAGGAGATATGTATGAAGAAGAAATCATTTAGTAAAGACTTGATTTATGCGGTAATAGTATCATTAATTATTGCTAGTTTTATGCCAAGTATCAGTGGAAATATCAAAGAATTAGATATAGCATCGCCCTTGCAAGAGTTTGGCAAAAATGGTATTCTTGACTTGGCAATAGCTAGTCTTTCCAGAGATTACATTTGTGTTATTTATGGTGATGGTAATGGTGGGTTTGGCAACCGTCGGGATTTTCAAATAGAAACTTATTCCCATGGTATTGCCAGTGATGATTTTAACAAAGATGGATTACCTGACCTTGCAGTCACGAATAGCGATAGCGATAATATTAGTATTCTCCTTGGCGATGGTATTGGTGGATTTTTAAGCCGTAGAGAATATAGAGTTGGCGAAGTACCTATAAATATTGCAGTTAATGATTTTAACAAGGATAATAATCTTGACTTAGCCGTAACAAATGGCGAAAGTGATGACGTTAGCATTCTTTTTGGAGATGGCAATGGCGTATTTGGTGATCCTCAGGATTATCCTGTTGGAGATAATCCTAGCGATGTTGTCGCTGGGGACTTCAATAATGATACGAATGTTGATCTAGCGATTGCTAATTTTTGGGATAATAGCTTCAGTGTTCTTTTAGGTGATGGAACTGGTGGATTTGGTGAAAGACGGGACTATTCTGTTTTCTGTACTCCGGTTGATATTCTTGCCAGAGATTTCAACAACGATACCAACCTGGATCTTGTGATTACAAACTATGATTCTAATTACATCACTGTACACTTAGGGAATGGCACTGGTATATTTGAGAATTACCAAACATACCATGCAGGCAGTGATCCTCATCACGTTGTGGCAGGTGATTTTAACAAGGATAATATCCTTGACTTAGCGGTAACAAACCATGAATATAATACTGTTAGCGCCCTCTTGGGCGATGGCTACGGTGGATTTGGTAACCGTGAGCCCTTCTCAGTAGGTACTCACCCTGGAGGCATGGTCGCTGGGGACTTCAATAATGATACGAATGTTGATCTAGCGATTGCTAATTTTTGGGATGATAGTATTAGCATCCTCTTAGGTGATGGCGATGGTGGATTTGGAAATCGTCAAGATTATTCTGTTGTCAATAGCCCAACCAATGTCGTCACTGGGGATTTTAACTTAAATCAGCCCCCTGGAACTGAACTTAAAATAGAAACCAGAGGTGGATTTGGTGTACATGCCGTTATTAGAAATACTGGGATTGCAGATGCTTATGATGTGGAGTGGCAAGTTAATATAACAGGTGGTGTACTGGGAAGAATAAACAAAAGTACTGATGGGATCCTTGACATATTGCCTCCCGATGATGTAATTGTAGCAGATATTCCATTTATCTTTGGGTTTGGTCCTTTGGAAGTAGTAGCGTCAGCAAAGGCTTCTAATGCTATAAGTGTTTCAGTAAGGAGAAACTGGTTTATATTTTTGTTTTTTGTTATATTATAATAATATCAATAATCCTTCTCTCATATTTTTAATGAATCTTTTATAGGTTTTTAGCCAGAAGAATTAATGATTTGTAATAGTATCAAGACTAACAACCACAATCAAAAGTGATTTCACAAGCGGTAGCACAACCCTGTCTCAAGGAAATCAAAAGTCCTAAAAACAGCACAAGAACAACAATTAGATATAGGATTTGAAATATCCAACATCCTGGTATCCATTGTCCCTCAGCAGTACATAGGGGATATTGCGTCTCACCATTACCATATATAAACATATCTTTACATTTATTATCAGAAAACGATTTTTACAAGAAAATATCAAATTATTGTGTTAAACTCTTTATTCGTTGGACGCCATCTATGTCTTTTATTATTTTGACAACAGCCGCTGGGACTAAATCTTCCCAATCTTCGTCATTTCTTATCCGTCTACGGATTTCTTTTCCAGAATATCTCTCTTTTTCAAAATATGGGGTGGTTTTAACAACAAATCCTTTCTCTGCAAACAATTGTTTTGTAAATGCATTATTAGATATAACAACATCAAAATCTGAAACGATAGATAGAACATGCGATACCCATTTGGGCGGGTTATGAATATCAGGTATTAAGACTATTTTATAGTTACTCATACCTATGTTCTCTAAAGATTTCTTTATCATCTTCTTCCGTTCATCTTCAGAAAAAGGATTATCGGAAGTATTTCTATATTGTGAGGATCCAATTCCTATGATTATTTCTTTATACTCATTGCTAATGCTCTGCATCAGTAATAAATGTCCTTTATGAAATGGCTGAAAACGTCCGATAAATAGAGCCTTCATAAAATAAAGAATACTATTGACCAATATTACTTTTATTCCGGCTTAACAATACGCTTTTCCTGTTTCTTTTCTGCTGATCTTAGATGCGATTCTGTCTTTTTCTTCTCAGATTCTAACTCTACTTTTCCTGTAATCTTAGGAGGTCTCATCGCTTTTAGTTTTTTAAGTAGCTCTTCTTTTCCATCGCCGGTTAAGGAATTTTCCAAAACATCTGATAATGTTTCCACCGGAATTATCTTAACTTTTTCTTTGTATTCGTCTTCTATTAATACGTCATTGAGATTTGCCTTAGGTATCAACACTACCTTGAGTCCAGCCTCAGAAGCTGCCTCAATTTTTGCTGTGACACCACCTACCGGAAGTACTGTACCCCTGATGCTTATAGAACCAGTCATAGCTACATCCTGTTTAACATATACGTTCTCCATGGCAGAAATAACAGCTGTAATCAAAGATATGCTAGCAGAATCTCCTTCCACCCCTTCATAAGTACCAATGAACTGGATATGTATATCGTGTTTTGAAATATCTCTCCCCATATACTTCTTAATAATGGCTGAAATGTTTTGTACAGATTCCTTAGCTATTTCCCCTAGCTTTCCAGTAGCTATAACCTTCCCTTCAGATTGTGATCCAGCAGGGGTGACTTCTGCCACTATTGGCAATACTAATCCAGAGAACTCACTCATAGAAGGATCAGCTGAATGTACAGCAAGTCCATTAACAGCTCCAACTTCTTTTCCTTCAGTTCTAAAAGAACGATAGCTCTTCTGAGACTCTAAAGCTCTATCCGCAACCTGCTGTTCTAACGATCGAGCAATTTTTTTAGCTTCGAGAACTTCATTTTGAGTTACAATCTTAGCCCCTTGTTCAAATGCTATATCACCTGCAACCCTTACAAGTCCACCGAGTTCTCTTAATCGCAAAGAAAGTTTCCCCTTTCTACCTGCTCTTCTCTGCGCCTCATGAATAATTTCCGCAACAGCCTCTTTATCGAAATGTTGGATCTTACCGTCCTTTTTTACTTCTTGAGCAACAAAGCGAATTAGTTTCTCTCTGTTTTCATTAGTGTCGTCCATTGTGCTATTCAAGTATGTCTCATATCCATATCCTCGAATTCTAGAACGCAAAGCAGGATGCATTCCTCTGAGCGCATCTAGATTACCTGCTGAAACCAAAATGAAGTCGCATGAAACCGGTTCTGTTTTAACCATAGCGCCAAAACTTCTTTCCGATTGTCCAGTAATTTGAAACTTTCTCTCTTGTAATGCAGTTAATAAATGCTGTTGAGAAGGTAGGCTAAGTGTGTTGATTTCATCGATGTATAAAACTCCTTTATGTGCTCTATGTATAGCACCAGCCTCAACAAGTTGATGTGGTGGGGTTTCTAATCCTGCAGATTGAAATGGATCGTGTCTTACATCCCCAAGTAGAGCACCTGAATGTGCAGCAGTCGCGTCTACAAACGGTGGGGTATCAGATTTTTCATGAGAAACAAGTATCTTTGGAACCTGTTGAAGTTCTCTTCTTTGAGTTAGACCCCCTCTTGCAATGATCAGATAAATCATTACTGCAGCAATTATTCCAAAGATTGCATATTCAGGATGGCCTGTGTAAATGGCACCAAATAAAGAGAAAGCTACAATCATTAGCACAATAGAGATCATTATGCTGTTCTGTTGTTCTGCTTTCTTTTTTGCATCTTCTCTCTGAACTTTGATAATTTCTTTTGCCTTTCCACCAGGTACAACTCGAATGTGGGGAGTATTAGTATCTTCTTGATTAGGATATGCAATGATATCTTCTAGTTCTTCTTTGGGTAGAAACTCTGTCATAGCTCTTGCTACCATGGATTTTCCAGTTCCAGGATCGCCGATCAGCATAACATGTCGCTTTTGTTCCGCAGCCTTTTTAACTATCTCAACTGTTTTATCTTGACCTATTACTTGATCTAAAAGACTCTCAGGAACTTTGATTTCCTCTGTGGTTTTGAATTTTATTTTCTTTATCCACTCTTCTATAGGTGGCAAGACTTTCTCTTTCTTTGCTTCTTTCTGCTTCTCTGTCAATTTTGTCACCGTTTACAAAAATTCTTTATATACAGTTATCGTATTTATATTTTAATCAGTATTAGATTAAAACAGTTATATTAAGTTCGTATATCAATTTTTCTTTAGATATAAAGCCGCTGACTTTATAATACTTTATGTGTTACCGCTGTAGCAATGGCATTCGATAGAAAAACATTGGTCATCCCAGATAGCACCAATTTTAAGGAACGTATCATCTCTACAAAAGGGGATGTGGTTATAGGGGATCGATGCTTACTTCAGTTTGGTTTAAATACTAACGGTAGAATATTTATTGGGGAGCATGTAATAACTGATGGAAACCTAGAAGCAATACACGACGTTCGGGTTGACATATTTTCTAGCGTAGGTGGAGATATACAGAGTGGAGGAAATGTGTATCTCGGTGAAAAGGTAAAGGTGAAGGGAAAACTTTCACTAAAGGGAGATCTTGACGTTGGAGATAGTGTTGAGATAGAAAGTGGGTTTGAGGCTAAGGGCTGGATAAATATTCGCAGTCCAATACCTGTCGTTATATATATTTTTATATATCTATTACAGCTTTTACGTGTGGGCCATAGTGAAGAAATTGAACGAATATTAGAGGAACTTGAAAATAATGATGGAGAAACCATACCAATCTCTGAATCTTTTCTTTTTATTCCCAACAGTTCGATTATTGGCGTTTCCAAATCAAAGGTTGATTACGATCTTCGTATTGGTAAAGACTGTAAAATATTAGGCAATTATGATGTAAAAGGAAATATTTATGTTAATGACAATTCTGAAGTTTACGGTACTTTAAATTCGACAGGGGATGTTTTTTGTGGAAAAAAAATAAAAATACATGGAAACATTCTTTCAAATGGAGATGTTA
>Ga0209636_10002317_pt1 | contig 19410 bp, 26 predicted proteins | sample DeeMarSWOR152_54_FD_187464 | JGI IMG/M metagenome (GOLD analysis project Ga0209636, IMG submission 187464) | Marine sediment microbial communities from White Oak River estuary, North Carolina - WOR-1-52-54 (SPAdes) (version 2) | ecosystem: Environmental > Aquatic > Marine > Intertidal zone >... | reverse complement strand
CCCTTGGGGGACCTCTATTCACCTCTTTTTGAAGTAAGTGATGTCTACTGTGCTGTGGAGACAGCGCGGGTTGTTGGTGTGTGTGCGATTTATCGCGCCTTCTTGAAGCCAAGCGTGGTTCTTGGAGCTGCTGTTCAGGAGGTTAAGGAGGCTCTTGCGAAGAAGGCTATAGGTGAAATCTCGGATGAATTCGTTTCACTTTGTCCACCCGAAGAGGTGAATTTGTACAAGGACTATTCAACTATTCTGCGTCAACACCGCGAACAACAGATGGTAGCTAATCCTCCTGTGCAGATTGAATGTGGAGGCGTAAAGGCTGAAAGAGTCGGACTGAATGAGCTGGGGCTGCTGAGCGAGTTCTATGAAGCTCGTGCTGATGCATGGGTTCCAATACAGTTCAGAGCTGGGCCATACTACTGTGTAAAACGTGATGGTAAGATGGTCAGCGCCGCTGGGGTCCACTTGGTCACTCCCCAGATTGCTCAACTCGGCAACATCATCACAGATGAGGCTTATCGAAATCAGGGCTTTGCAACGGCTTGCACTAACGCCTTAGTAACAGATCTGGCTTCCAAAGGGCGAATCATTAGCCTATTCGTCAGAGCCAATAATGAACCTGCCATTCATGTATACAAGAAGTTGGGTTTCCACAAAGCAAGGGACATATCATTTCTAATCTTGCGCAAAAACAAATAGTCTAGCTAGCGCGCGAAATGAATCTACGATTTACTTGTTTGATACATGCATGGGTTATGTTCTGTTGGCTTCCTTTGTTTTTTGGAGTAGTAATAATAGCCACTGCCTGAAATTATTGAAAGCGTTGCGCCCGCACCCACAACTGTGCTTGCGTTTAGTTTGAAACCCATGAGAATAGGATGGGTTATTTGGACGGCTTTCACGAAAAGCGGTATGGGATAATAAATTTCCATCCATGTATGCCTACCATCAACGTAGGTGCAGTTGATGGTGAAGAAAGTGTAATCTATTTCTTCAGTTGTCCAGTTTCCACTCCACGAATAGAAAGAATACTTCAAGTGACCATTCATTGTGATCAGGTACCATCCATCGCCATTTTCTTTAAAGACTGAATCCAAGTGGCTGAAGTTGAGTTTCCAATGCACATGTCCGCCAGAGTCGGCTGAAGAGAGTTCTTCAGGGAAAAAGGCTCCTTGATGTGCATCTCCCTTACGACTTCCTGAGTCTATCAAGTAATCGTCTTCACCATTTTTCTGAGCAAAAAGCCTCCAAGACAAATCGAATACCGCTGTTACCGGTGACACCTCATTGTTCCTATCACTATGCATGCCACAAAAGAACCCGCCTGGCTCCAATAATTCTATGCTCGAGCCGTCGAATTCATAAGTCATGTTCTGAGGATCTTCAAGGTGCGCGCGCAAAGGTTCATCACCTGAGACGATCATCCTCAATCGATCAACATCAGGAAACACGAATAACATCATCTCATGCTCTGACAACATGAATTTCAAACTCCACCCAACCAACAAACCGGTAGACGACTCTTTTACTATTGAGGAAGGTGGCAGCATCGAAATCGCATATGTGCAAATCGAGACGCCTAATGTAGAACAGAGAATTAAGAAGAAGATTCTATGCTTCATTGGGAAGACAAATAAAACTCGATGAGCGTCCCACTTAAGTCTTTTGCCCAAACGCGCCCGCCATACGGCCCAAGAATTCCTGCGAGCTTTGCCTCTGTTTTCTACGAAAGTCTTTCTGCAACACTTGGATCTTCGAGCCGAAATCTTTTGCTGTACACGTAGTTGCCTCTCCCTATGGTTTCAACACACCTCGCCTAGTAGGATCCAAATATCTCGTGTGCGCTGCAAAGGACTTCGTCCAACGTGGTCCCTAGTGGTTCCTAGACCTAACATTATGGTAGAGCTCTGAGACGATTTCAGAGTCATATTTGGACCCTAATAGCAACTGAATATTGAAAACGACAGTTTTTTCTGAAAGATAAACGCTTTTAAATTGTAGTCTTCTAAAGATTTAATAAGAGTAAGTCGAATATCTTTTTGATAGAAATGAGTGCTCTCAAATATTTAGAGACATACAGTAGCAAGAATACAGTGAGGTTGTACCAGACAGCCCTTCGTAATTTCTTGACGAATATCTATGAGGAAGGAGAGTTAGAAGAATTAGCAGAAAGGTACGTCAGTGACCAAAGAGACTACAAAGGCGACCTACAAAACTTCTTAGCACGACTGAACAACCGCCCGCCAAAGACAATTCGCAGTTACCTCTCAGCCGTGAAGACGTATCTAGTGGAGAACGAGATTGAGCTTTCTCAGAAAGACTGGCGTCACTTGACCCGCAGAATCAACGGGAGCATGGCACGGACAATGGATAAAGTTCCTTCTCGAGAAGAGTTGAGGAGAATTCTTGCTCACATGCCAATCAACGGAAAAGCTCTCTTCTTGACCTTACCGAGCAGTGGCATGAGAATCGGGGAAGCGCTACAGATTGAGCTTGACGACGTTCTTCTTGAGGAGAATCCAACACGGGTCAACATTCGTGGAGAGTTTACCAAATCAGGCGACCCGCGAGTTGCGTTTATCTCTAGCGAAGCCACGGAGCACATTAAGGAATGGCTGAAGGTACGAGAGGAGTATCTCAAGTCAGCCTCGAGGAGAAACATGAGCCAGGTCTATGAGAAATCAGAGGAAGACAACCGCGTTTTTCCCTTTCACATGAGTACAGCGCGTTATATGTTCGTCCAAGCGTTACAGAAATCGGGACTTGACGAGCGAGACAAATCGACAAATTACCACAAGATTCACCCGCACTCGTTGAGGAAATTCTTCAGGACGCAGATGGCGACAGCGATTCCAGTTGATATTGTAGAAGCCCTCATGGGTCATAAAGGATACTTGACCAAAGTGTATCGACGCTACTCAGTCGAGCAGTTAGCCGAGTTTTACAGGAAGGGAGAAATGGCGGTTACAGTCTTCGGAAGACCTGAGGAGACAACCGAAGTTAAGAAGGATGTTAGTGAGTTGAAAGAGATCATTATCAACCAACGGAAGACAATAGATTCCATGACTGCTCGGTTTGAGAAACAAGTTAAGGAGATCGAGCAGAAGGTCAATGAGAGATTTGACGACTTCTACGCTGATCTGGAAGCACAGATGTCCGATGCTTCAGATGAAGTACAGCTTCTAGAACCAAGCAGGGGAGAAGTCCTTCGAGCTAAGGAGAAGTTGAGCAGGAAAGAGTAGCGTGAACCATACTTCACGCAACACTTATTCTACAATAGTGGAATAATGTGAAATTGTGCTTTGGCCAAAGATTGATGAGACCTGATGAAAGAGAAGTGTGTAGCACCCTCCTATGCATGTATGGATGCATAAGGGCTCGGAGAGAGAAAGATTGAGTAAACCAATAAAGGAAATTGAGGGAATCGAACCAGTCTATGCTAAGAAGTTTGCTGACATGGGCATACACACAGTTCATGCCCTAGTGCTCAAAGGATGCACAATTTCAGGACGAAAGGAGTTGGCGGAGAAAATTGGCGTTTCTGAAACGGCAATCTTAGAATGGGTGAACTTGGCAGACCTTTTCAGAATTAAGGGAATCAGAGAAGAACATTCAAACCTTCTTGAAGAAGCAGGGGTAGACACTGTAGTAAAGCTTTCAAATAGTGTTCCAGAAAACTTACATGCTAGGCTGAAAGAAGTGAATGAACTGATGAAACTTGTAGGGCGGCTACCCTCTCTCTATACAGTGAAGAAGTGGATAGAAGAAGCAAAGAAGCTGCCCAGAGTAATAGAATATGCCCCACACCCATTCAGTTTATCTCTACGAGAATTCCGAAGCTTAGAATTAGATGAGGTCAAGAAATTGCTGAGAAGAGTCTATGACTTGTGCGAAGATTTGCTCGAAGAGGCTTGGGAAAACGGGTTTCGGCAAATCGTAATTTGTGACGGAAAGGTAATCTTTGAAAGTAAAGACATTGAGGATATACCCAACGAGACTATTGAACAATTGGCAAAAGAACACGACAAAGCCTGTTATGTATTTTCAGCCCCAGATGTCGTAGAGGAATCTGCTTGGACATCAGTAGGTCATGGTGACTTCTACCCCACACTTTGCGTATATTTGGGCACAGAAGATTTAGAAGAGTCAGAAATTATCAAGAGTTTCTCGCCCATATACGCTGATTTAGACACAGGTAACCCATCCTACAAAATCTTCAATGCCAAGCGATTGGCTGAACAACTAACTAGGTTCACACCAACTCAAATGCGACAAGGATTTCACTTGAACCAGGCTTACATATACTTCTGCCAAAGAGTGAAGATGTGTGTTCAGGACGTTGGTGGGAATATAGCTTCATTCATATACAATGTGAGACTTGTCGAGGATTGGGATGGCTGTGCATTGCTGCAGGCTAGTCCAAACCGAGAAGGTTTTGTTGGACGAGATGTCTTGTGCAATTTACGAATCAGGCTTAAACTTGACTCAATCGAGAAGATTACTCAGATACTAGATGTGTCGTAGTCTACTTGGAAACCAAATCTTTTTCCCGTATACCTTGCACGCATCTATCTTTCTTCAGTTATGTTTCCTCTCAATCCGAAGAGAACGGAAATCTATTCATGATAATTGATCATCTCGAATTCATGCTGAGTAAAGGAAAACCGTAGATTTTCTGAGATTTCTACGGTAACCATGGAATTGGGAGTTTTCTTCATGGTCCTTTCAAGGTGAAAACGGGAGATGTGCTGTTTGTGCGAGGAATCCCCTATCTAAAACGCGTGAAAGTTGCTGTCTTACCTATGAGCAGTTGACGAGACACCCATGAGGAAGGTTCCACTGAAGAGTGACGAGGCTCCTAGACCCAGACCTACCCCAGAGATACCGTACAGCAGAGTATACGTTAACAAAACATACAAGCATAAGCAGAAGGCGATTGTCAGTACAATCGTTTTTGTCAGCTTTTGAACTACATATCTTCCGATGAAGAAAAGGAAGATCATTTCTGGGATCCAATGAGTTACTCCTGCAATAGGAGAAGGAACAAGTTTCCACATATCACAAAAAAGGAGGGTGAGGACGGTTACTGACCCAGAGGTCAGCAGAGCTATTTTGGTGTTCATTTCTTCTTCTCCGATTTGGCTTTGGGAGTTGGCTTCACTTCTGCGAGCAGTTCAGACTTGAGTTTTGTCACTAGGGCGTCACGAGTTTCGTCAACTGATCTGTACCAATCTTTCTCAGAAACGGCTTTCCACGTTTTGCCGTCAGCATTGATCTGTCTTGTGACCTTACCGGTCTCAGCATCTATGAGAGTACGGGCGAAGCGTTGAGCCTTCGCGATGTTCTTTTTGTCTACTTTTGTCTTCGCATGTAAGCTCTCAATGGAAAGGATTTTCACTTCAATCATTTTTGTTGCGCCTCCTTCTCTATTCTTCTAAGCTCTTTGTATGCGTCAGGGAACTGCTTACGCAGTTTGATCCGTGCTAGGACTCGAGTTGCTTGGTCTTCTGATACCGCGTTGGTCAGTAACGCTTCAAGGACGTATGAATCGTGGCTGTCTTTGAGGGCTCTTCCAAGGGATTTCAATCCACTGACTATAGCTCTCATGTTGTATCCTCATAGGACCTATGAGGCTCGCGGAATTTATTGGGAGAATCATAAGAATCAAATATGTTGACCATGTCTTTGGCGTAGTTTAGCTTTCTCCCCTATGCTTCAGTCGATTTGAACAATTAGACTACTGGAGAGAGATTAAGCAGAGTTTATCATAAACGACTATACTGCGTTAGGAATGTGGTAGAAAAAAGGGTGGCGTTGGGTGTTACTCTGATCCTTCGGCCTTCTCTTCTAGCTTTTCCACTTTTGACTCTAGGCGTTTGATCGCTTCATCGGAGTCGATTTCGAGCTGCGTTTTCCTAACTTTGAAAACAACCTGATTGATTATCACCACAATCAATCCAGCCAGGAAAAAGAATACACCGTAAAGGACCCATATCGAAGGACTCCTCTGCATCATTTGCCATCCTATAATCGCAGCTCCTGCAATAGACATTATTGTACCTATTCCCCAGACGGCCATTGCCCGAAGCACACTTATATGACCCATTCAGGGTTCACCCTAAATGATTCTGAGATGGACTTCCTTTTAACAAGTATGCAGTTGAAGTCTAGATTGGCGGTCTATTCATGTATGCGTTGGTGGATGTCACTTATGCTTTGAAGGCAGAGTCAATAATAGGGAATCTTGCCTCTTCGTAGTAGAATTCGAGCCAATCTCCTTCCATTTTGCATTTGACCTTGGCTGATACCTTTTTGAGTCGGAACATATCAGGCCGAGCATACCAGAGTCCTCGATTATTTGGCAGGTAAAGGTACAGGTTGTCATCACGATGATGACTTACCTTTATCCCAGATGTTCTCACTTTCTTGCCGATTTCAGCAGGGTTCTTCGTGTTGATCTTTATACCGATTATTCCGTCTCCTTCAATGAGATGTTCTATTTCATAGAGAGCCTGCATTTCCGGATGGAGAAACTCATGGAACATAGGATGGAGCCGTTTCGGTAGGCGGATGGACGAACCGTATAAGGTCAAGCTGAATTCTTTAGCTTCCAGGTTTTTCACCTCCTTGTAGGTATATTCTCAGCTGTAGAGGGTCTCCGATGGAATTTTTCACTCCACCAAAAAACCTAGTCTACGCTATGTAAACCGAAGGATAACCGCTTCCTCATTCTAAAACTTTGTTTCGATTTCCACAATATATCGAAATTTCGAATATGGATTTAAATAGGTTTGTCTGGAAGATTGATTGGCCGGAGCCGTAATTAGTATGGTAAAAAAAATAAAGTACCACGATGAAAAGCACAGGAAAGGAAGAGAGAACTGGAGGCGCTGGAGAGACCGCAACCGAGATGTGTTGACCTGCGCACGGATGTTGAAGGTCAAGATTAGCGAAGCGAGGGCGTTACTGGAGTCGAATCCTGAACTGAGGAAACTAGTGAACAGTGTTCTTTCGGATAAGACGGAGCAGAGGTTTGCAGAGATCAGAGAGCAGTTGAAGAACGCGGGTCAGCCGTTACCGCGGGTGACGATCTATCACGGAAAGCGTCAGGTGGAGAAACCAAAAGAGACTGAGAAGGAGTGAGTGACGTTGGAATGTCCCCACTGTGGTAAAGGACTCACAACCATTGAGATAGACCGCACTTTTGTGCATAGTTACTTGGTTTACTCGAAGGAGATTAACAACTACATTCCTGCAATAGAAATCATGGAATACGGTCTGTTTAGATGCCCACACTGTAGAGCTATTTTAGATGAATCGGAGATCGACATAGACTATGGAAGGTACTTGTTGAGACCGTGGGGAGACAAAAAGCGAGTGATAGTGAGTAGAGAGGAGTTGCCGTTTGATGTCGAGGCTATTGAAGACGTGGAAAAGCTTCCGAAATCGGTTAAGATAGAGAGTGAGCAGGAAAATGAAGATTGAGGAAGTTGATCAGTTCCTTACAGAGTTAGCAGAGCGATATGATGTACCAAAGCCCAACTACTGTATATACAAAGTTACTCCGATAAAGAGGCTTAATCCGTTCAAGACAAAGACAGGCCAGTTAAGGATTATCTCTTCAGCAATAACTCATGACTATGGCGCGTTCTTTCACGCTCATGGAAAGTTGTGTTACATCACTTTGCTTATTCACAAGAACGGAATTGTGAGCAGAGAAAACATTCTCCACGAGTTTAAGCATTACATAGATTACGTGAAAAACGGATACGAAATACTGCTAGATAACGAAAAAAGAGAACGTAGAGCACGGAGTTTTGCTAGAAAAGGAATGAAGCATTACAGGAAAACAAGAGAATGGCTTGAGGCGTAGAAAATGAGTGAAAAACTGTGGTATCCCGCGTTTGGGTTGAAAAGTGACCCTTTCCAGTACAACGATTTTTGCTATGAACGTCCACTTGTATATGAAGGATTGCCGAGGATAAAAACGGAGCAGATCAAGAGGATAGAGGCACTAACGGGTGCGTGTTTTATCGTCGGCGCCGCAGGAGTCGGTAAGTCTACGGCGTTGTATGAAGGCTCACAAGAGCTAAAGAAAGTGTACAAAAACATTATTTCAGTTGTGTCTCCCCCATCGTTGACTAGTTTCTATGATAACCTCTTTGAAGAAGCCAATATGTTCTATAGGAAAAACAGAGGAAAAGAAGTTTTTGACCGTGAAATACTGGGAAGAGCAGAGGAAGATTGGATTGAAGTTAAGCCGACACGTCGTAGAGATCAGGTTTTAGTAGTTTGCGACTACCCACGTTGCTCAATGAGGAAAAGATGTAGCAAAGCAAGTAAAGAGTTCGACCAGATAACGTTTTCTCGGTTTCTAAGGAGTGTCGATCAGTACTGTCCATTGAAAGTGGAAGTCGTAAATCTTATGGTTACCAACTTGGAGGATGCTACTGGAGACACCGCTTTTCGATTTTTGATTGACGTTCCAGACGACCTTGGCAGTAAGGAAGTAACGGATTTCAAGAGTACAGTCAGATTGATGCAGAGTCGCGGAAATACAGTAATAATCATGGTGACGCATGAGCAACATCGGTTATTGGAGAAATCGGATTACTTCCGCAGGATTAAACCTTTCGACTTTATTCAGATGACAAACGAAGAACTTGGGATGTTGTTTCTCAAGAGAGTCGAGTGGCAGAGAGCAGAAGGAAATTTCAAATCTTTACTTACAGATGACGCGCTAGAGCTTGTTGTGAAGAAGAGTATAAGGAATCCGAGGTTTATGATCGGGATCTGCCGAGAGATTTTGCTTAACATGAAGGTGGCCGATAGAGTGGAACCAGCCGACAAAGGATTTGTGGAAGAAGCATCGAAGAGTATGAAACTGTTTACTCTTGGAGACTACATCAGGATGCTTGTTAAGAGGTACAAGGGACAAGGGAAGCAATGGGTGACTGTTCAGCAGTCAGTTAAAGACTTGAAGGAGTGGTATAATGTAGACATAACTGATAAGAAGTTAGGCTGGAGGTTAAAGGCACTCTACAAAGAGAAATTGATCTATGATTGCAAAGGCGGTCCAGCTCGATGCCTTTACTCGCTTCAAAAGGGTGAAGAAGATTAGCTCCCTTTCCTCGGTTTTCTCCCTTTTCTAGGTTTTTGTTTTGTTTTGAGGCTCTAAAGGATTAACCTTCTTCTACGCTATTTGAGAGAGTATTATTTCACTAACGTAACAAGAGAGACGTCAGTTCTGCCATCACTACATTTCTCTTAACTCTTTTTCTGTTAATCTGTAAGATGTAAGGTATGAGAACCGCCAATTGGCGGTTGAAACTGACGCTCTACAGTAGCGTTAGTAGAAAATAGAGAGATTTCGACAGTGGTGAGAAGGTCTCTTTAGGGTTCTGTAACCAAAAACGAAAAGGTTGAAAACCTTGAAAACGCAGAAAACGCCTGTAATTACTTATAGATAATTACGAAATTCCCCGATACTCTTTTTGGAATAGTGGAGAGAAGAGCAGGCCGCACATGATTGACGATAGATATGAGGGAATTTTTTCATTAACCTAGGTCACTTGAGAGATTGTCTGAGTATAAATAATAGAAAAATTCCCTCGTATCCCTCGTCGCTGCGGAATTCTCTGATGTCTTACATCAAAGGCAGGAATAGCGAGTATCCTCTGTCTTACGCCCTCTTGCTACATGAGTGTGCTGTGAGTATCCGTGACGTGCACAAGCATCTGTGGTAGACAATCATCGAAGTGTGCTATCTTGGTCGCCAATAGATTCCACCTAACCTATGTTCACGTATCGCTCTAATAAGATCCTTACAGGTTAGTGGTCTTCTGTGAGTAATGACCTGTTCAGCCGTTTTTGGAGGAAGTATACGCCGTAGCATATCTGCTGTCAAAGCTCTTGGAAGGATGTATGTCTCACGTTGCATAGGCTCATCAACAATTGATACGTGGTCAAATCTTATGTTCCTAGCAACGGCTAACGCGACCTGACCGCCATAAACCTGACCAAATATATGATCACACATAACTGGATCCTTACCGCATATAGAGCATTCGAAATCCCGCGTCATGCCAGGGCTTATTCCAGGAAGACCAAGGGCTTTTGAAACCTTAAAGCAACTGGTTGTCCAAACTTTCCCATCAAAAGAAGCTTCACACCCAAACCTCTGGTGAATAAAAGTTTCCAACTTCCCCCTGCTTTCCAAATACTCCGCCCAATAAGGCTCACTTTTTAATGATACATCTAGATATTTCAGAGCCTCTCCCAGAAGTTCCCTGATTTCCTCTGATCGTTCTCCAAGTCTCCTTGCACGCATCTTGTAGAAATTGGAAATCATTGCATTTGCACTTGCCTTTGATTCTTTTGATGCCTGGGAAAAGAGCTTTGATAGGGAAAGAAATGATTCAGCAGCTTTGGTAAATCTCTTCGACTTGTACTGAGCCATTGCTTTGCTCAAGCATTTACTCTGGGTTTCATTCATCTTCACTGGTCCAACAGGTTTTGTAGCTTGTCTGAACGACACCAAGAAATGCTCACTTAAATTCAGTTTCTTTGATTATTTTTGACACTTCATCTGCTGGACCTGAATACTTAAAGTGGTAAGTGCGCCCCTGCTTTTGATCAGTGATTTGAATTTCAACTCTTGCATGAAGGGTTTTTCCTCCCTTCTTCATTCCCCTGAATCTGTCATAGAGCCAATTCGAGATTACACCCTTGGAGATCTCCCATGCTGTTATGCTTAAGAAAACTATTAACCCGATGTAAATTTCAGCATGAAGCAATTCTAAGTATCTATGTTCCCTATTCTGATCAAGTGGAAAATCAATCTGAAGCCCTTCCAATTCCTTCGCAAGGATTTTCTTCATTTGGACTGTGTCCAAGGTTAGTAACTCATGGTTTTCGTTCGAAGCTTGAGTGGAGAGAAACAAGATGTCATTTCTCATCAGGTTGTGTATCTGGTCTGAATTGTATCCTTTATCTTTCAACAAGTTCTCGATGTCTACGGAAGGCAACTCTTCTTCAGGTATCCAACTGCGGTTGGTTGCTTCTTTCATAAGATCGCCTTGAAATACGCATAAGGCAACTAAGCTAAGTAAAGCCTTTTCTTCTTGAGTTGTGCGTATGTTAAGATAGAATCTTCTTCTCTTTATCGTTAGCTAGTCATGCGTGCATACAAGTGGATTCGCGATTGAATTAAAAATCTGAGAAACCTCGAAAACGCAGAAAATGCTGTTGAGTCAATCTACCAAACCTCAGAAGCTCTAACGTTGAGATGCAGAAGCGAGATTTTCTCATTACTGCTTAGTGCTAGTTTTGGCTTCAACATAAGTCTGGTATTTTGTCAATAGCTGACTTATCATTCTATATGTCTGTTCCAATCCAAAATCTACGTCTGAAATCGATTTGCCATCGATTTTCACGTATGAATGAGAACCTTTCATCGACAAGTAGGACCAAATGCTCAAAACAACTTTCTTTGTATCTACGTCAAGAAGACCACTTTTTGAAAGAGCTCCTACATCCATTGAGAATCTTCGAGCAGGTTTGAGGTCTATTTTCTCCAGAAGAAGAGTCACCATCTCTTCTAATGCGTTTCTACAATTACTCAAGGTATCTTTCAAATGCGGAGGTGTCAGGCTGTAATTCTGTTCAGCGATTTCGAGAAATTCAACTACCTTTTTAAATTCCTCGGTGGCAAGTTGGTCTTTTAGCTTCAGTTTCTCCTCTATTGGGAAAATGACTAGGCTAGCGAGAAGGTGGAGGTCCCCATATAATTCAATCAAGCCAGTTCTCACGTCTTCATTCAAAAAGTCGTATATGAGAGATACAGACCGACTAATAGCTGTCTGAGTCCCAGATCGTATCCGCTTCAGCAATTCCTTTGCTTCGTGAATAACTCCTTCCATAGTATCGATGTAAGCGGTTCGGTATCCAGGAGTGACTGCAACTTCTATTACATAGGCGTCTTCCTTATATGACAATGTGAGTTTTCTCAGTTTGTCTTTTGTTGAGAAATAATTTATTAGAGCTTCGAATTGATTCATCGTCCTTTGAAAATAAGGACGCCCCGAAAAGACCAACACTGATTCTTTGTGGTATTCAAGTCGCCTCTGAAACCCTACGACCATTTTGAATAGTTCTAGTCCGTCGCTTTCCTGAACAATTCTTTTTCCACGAAGAATACCAAATCTCCTCACTAGCTTCAAGAATTCATCTTCGATTTCAGAGATTATCGTTTCAACACTTGACATTGTTTCTAACTTGGATTTGTGAATTATTAAAATGTTCTTTGTATCCAGCGTGATTTCTCTCCAAACTCTAATCTGAGCAGTGAAGGATATCATGATTGAGCAGTATGGTGGCAGGTTACCGCAAGACTGAGGAGCACAAGCGGAAGATCAGTGAAGCCTTGGAGAAATCGTGGGCTGAACGGCTGAATAGGCGGGTTCGAGGAGACCCCTTCGTTTGTAACGGAAAATTGATTTCAACCAAGTATATGTGTTCTTCCTGCGGTCGAGAGGCTCGAGCTACAACTCAGGAAACGTGTTCATTCTGCGGAGCTTCAATTATATCAAAGGTTGTGGTCGATGCTGAGGCTAAAGGAGAGTTAGAAGAAGATTCTACAACTATTCAACCATGACTTTGTATGCGCAGAATACCATGAGGCTGTGGATTTGTGGGTGTCTCTTTTCCGCGAGGTCTCTCTATTATATTAGTATTAAAGGTCCCTGATTTTCTGTGCGATGAGCGACAAAACAATGGTGCATAAAGCGTAGACCGGATAACCTTTAAAGATTGTGAGAACATCTATGATAAATTAGGCTCTGTTGTGACAAGGCGCGGTTGGTGGGCAGACCATACTTATCACAAGAGAAGTTGTCGAGACCAGAAAGGACAACCGAAAGACTTCTTCGGATTTATCGGTTGGAAGAAGCTAGTTCCTCTTGTGAAAAGTTTAGAGGGCGAGACGCAGGACGCGTTTGTTGTCGGTTTCTTCACTGGGGGGAGAGCAAATGAAATTCTCCTTCTTCAACCTAGGATGTTTCGGGTGAGGGAGAAGACGATTCGAGTAGTGGGGATGCCTGCGTTTAGGAAAGTTCGTTGGAAGCACTACGAAGACGGGTATATGGGGTACAGGAACTTCTCGATTAATCGGGCGGAGCCGTTGACAGATCTGTTAGTGGACTTGGTAGAAAGAAAGAAGGAAAATAGACCGCTGTTCGATTTCAAGTACGGGAAACTGTATCGGCTGATTGCGGATATCCGGAAGGAAGAAGGCGAGAATCACGGACCGTGGTGGGTACATCGGCTGAGGGCGGAGAGAGCCAGTCAACTCGCGGAGGATTATAGGGCGAGCACGTACATGTTGAAAGAGTACTTCAAGTGGTCCCGTGATGAAACGCCGAACTGGTACGTGAGCTTGAGTATGCGGGTGTGGGAAGACGCGTACGGGGTGAAAGAGGTGGCGTTGCCAGAGGAAATTCAACAACCTCCTTCTTCTGAGCCAAAGAGTATCCGCGAACGGCTGGCAGAACTAGAACAAAGGTATGAAAGAGGTGAGCTAGAGTGAGTGAAAAGAATTCCTACCGAGAACGACTTCTGCAGTTGAAGGAAGAAGCGTGGCAGAAGGAGGATTACCAGCTAGTGAAACAGATCAGAATCAAGATCAAAGAATATGACGCCAAGCAGCCGAAAGAGCAGATCAAGCCTTATGAGATGTTCCAGTTGACGAAGGAGAAGTCCCGCTCTTAAGCTGGCTTAGTTATAGCGCTCATAAACAAAATATCAAGAGCATGGGAACGCGAAGTTGGTAGAAGAAATTCAGAGATATCGCGCTTTTTCAGTTCCTGAGTGCGGGTTAATGCTTGATTACGATAACGGATACGTTTTTGTTTGCTTTTTCAATTCCTTCAGTAAATGAACGTACATCTCGAATGCAACCACGGTCATAGACCACAAATACCAAGTTCTTGTATTTAGTCTTGTAAGCGGGGATATCGGCGTTAATCTCATCGATTACTCGCTTTTCGTCGGAAGGCACCTTACAGAGCTTGGTATCCAAAGCAATGGACAGAGATTCAGAAGTGAAATCTGGAGTATAGAATTTCGTTGCGTAGGGGAAGGAGACTCGCTCTCTCTGAAAAGCATATTCGAGAGTTGATAACAAATTTTCCAGACCATCCGAAACTTTGGTTTCTCTATCGGGAGGCCCACGTATAGTTTGTCTTAGCTTTTCCATGATATCTGACTTCACTGAAGAGAGATTTTTTGCTTGGGCTTTTTTCCTTGATGCTATTCTTGCTTTCGAAACTTTTTTTCCCGTTCTTCGCGGACGCGCTCTCTTTGGTTCTCCTGGGACTCCTACTATCTCTTCGATCTTGTCTTTGAGATCTTCTCTCTTGTATAGGAGCTTGCCTTCAGCTGCTGGATTGTTTAAGTTTAAGTCTGTTCTAGAAACAACTCTCATTACCTTTGGAAACGAACAGAAGGGAATGTCATAGAAATCGACTCCAGGTATTGCCTCGTAGTAGCGAAATGGATTCGTTACATCCACAAAAGCCCTAAACCCTCTTGGCATGAATATTTTTTGAAGTTCGTCCAGGATTTCGTCTTCCTTACCAGTAAATGGCATCGACCTAAGCCTTAAGTGCCTATGACCAAGCCGCCATTTTTCAGTTCTGTCCCCACTTCTGATCCACTCTTTTACCACCCGAAGATTGCGAATGAAATCTCTGGAAATCGCTGTTTTGAGGTCTTGGTGAACACCAACATTAACATTAAAGTCGATGTCTCTCAAGTCTAAACGACCATATTTCGATCTCAGTATTCTAGGATGCTTCAGTTGAGCGTGCATCCAGTATTCATCAATATCCCCTTCACTTTTTGATACGTCTCGCTGTACATCTCTATGAACTAAATCGTTCAAGAATCTGTTATTCTTGAGGCGATATTCGAAAGTCAGCAATAATCTATCGCTTTCAGATTTTATCTCATCAATCAGTAGTTCAAAATCATCAGCTTGTTTACGTATAGCTTGAGTCTCGTCTGAAAAATCGTCTAGGGTTCTTGCTCTGACGTTGATAACATTAGGAATAGAGAATCTCAGCTTTCGTCCAAATGGTACATTAGGCTGGACTTGAATAGCAACGGAATATTCACCAAGTAGCTCTGGTACTTTTATGAAAAGTTCCTGGTTTAGTATTTTGAGAGCCTTTGCTTCTGATAGGAGTCTGTAGATCTTTGCCGCTGCTTGAATCAGAATTTTGGGTGTGTCGGAAATATCGGTCAAGCATGCTATCTCCATTCGAATAGTCGATAAACTGGAAGTTCACCTGACTCGCTGCCGACGACTTTCATCTTTGGAATCTTAATGGTTGGATACTTGCTGAGCACCAAATCGGTTGTCATGATCTCCATACGAAGTTCTTTTGGTTCATCTGAAATGGGAAGCACCGATATGGGATCCGCTATCAAAATCCTGCTCTCACTTATCGAATTGAAATAATTAAGAAAATCATCGAATACATTCAGCAATTTCAGGTTCTTAATGTATGCTGCACCGAGAGCTTCTATGCATGCTCTCGAAAAATCTTCATCTGTCTCGAAAATCCTGAACATCTTCTTTAGTACGCGTTCCATTTCTTTGTAATTACTCAAATACTTCTTCTTCGTCTTAGTCTGTGCTTTGACAAGAGAATCATGAGTGATGCGCAGAAATCGAGATATTGTGTCGAAATGTTCTGGAAAATCTTCCTTCACGGACTCCAGGTTTTCCTCAAGATCCTTATAGTATTGCTCTCTGAAGTCTTGAATCGATTGAGGGAGTGCTTCCTTTATCTGGCTGCCTTTTGGCGTCCTAATCATCACTAGAGCTGTTCCTTCTCCACTGTTTCTCATCTTAATTCTTGGAGAAACGAAATTCCTTTCGAGATTCACCTCAATTAAGCTAGGAACCTTTTCAACTACTATTTCTGGTCGAAAGAGATGGACTTTCCCACCTACTCTCTCAATCACCTTGTCTTCTTTCACAAAAGAAAAGTTGACCCAAACATCAAAGGTCTTAGCGTCGAGCTTACGAGACTTGAGGACCATCCCAAGATATCCGTCAACCTCCACCTCTTTTAGGTGGAAACCGAAAGAATCTTTCTTCCATCCTCCTTCTTTGACGTTGAATACGTTTTTTACTTCCAGACGGGGCGGAATCTCTGCTTTAATGAAGGTAAAAGGGATGTCTTTCCATATGATGTGGGCAGGTATCTCCTCCCCCTGCAAACTTTCATTCGGAAGAAAGAACGACTCCACTGGCATTTAACCACCACAGCGAACTCTCAAACATCTTGACCTGACTATGTCTTAGAAATTCTTTCTTAAAATCTTTGGCACACGTTATATGTTCCATCGATGAGATGGAGTAAGGAGATGCGTGATTCATCCAGTATAAACGCGAGTACAAAGGATTCAAGAAAGAAACTTCTATGGGTGGGCATCGAGAGGCTTGATCTGAATCTTCAGCGGTATGTGCGACAGTTTCTTGGCACAGTTCGGGCATTTGCCGTTGTAACCTGTGATGATTTCATAGGGAGGTTTCACATCCTTCCCTTCATAGAGGATCGCTTCACATTTTCCACAGATCACCCGATGAGGCATCCACTTCACAGCAGATTCTGAGGTATCAAAGGATTCTTATGGCTTAGGGTGAAACGTAAGCTTCAGAAGGTGAGAGAGTAGACTCGAAATGAAGCAGTCGCTTATATCCAGTATTGGGTTCATTGGTATGTTAGCATTTTTTGGAGAAAGACTTTTTTACGCAAGGAATCATTTCTTATGAATTGGTTGGTTGAGATGGCAGAAACTGTGAAAAGTTTCGGTGAGACTGTTTCGAAACTGATTGATAAGCTTGCAGGCAAAGGGTCTGATCTCCAGGTTACCTTCAAGGATCTAACGCTTGAAGTCGGTATGGTCAAAGCCAAACTTAATGGTTCAGTGGTTCTAGACATATTGTACGTTACTGAAAAGAAGTGATGCCTGTCTTCAAGGTGAAGCCTTGCAGTTACCGATGTGGCTAATTCAAGCTCTAAGATCAGGAGAAGTCAGCCTTTTCACCGCAGGAATAAAGACCCTTCAACTCAAAGTTGAGAAGAAGAGAATCGATATTGACATATTGGATAAAGATTTCCTAAAGGAAATACTAAGGGTTGGAGCTGAGGGAAAAGGGCAGTCTACTTCAGGGAATATTGCCAGGATTAGGAGTATCGCGGAAGAATTGAAGAAAGACGAATCTACAGTGACAATCTCTCATAAAGGCTCTATTGTTATTACGCTAGGTTATGGAGCAAAGCCCACACTTTCACAGATAATAACTAGAACAAACGCAATAGAAATAAACAACCTAGGTCAGTTTATACGATTCGTTGCCTAACCTTCGCACACGCATCGATTATTCCTTTTGTTGACAAAATCATAAACGCTTTTACTCAGAAGCTCAGTAATAGTTTGAGAGGGACTCAATATGGCTAGAAAGACTCTACGAGTTTCTAAGATCAAGGAAGGCACAGTCATCGATCACATAACAGGTGGTCACGCACTGGATGTGATAAAGATCCTGGGAATCAAGGGTCGCGCTGAGGGCGTGGTGACGGTTGCCATGAACGTTCCTAGCAAGAGACATGGAACGAAGGATGTGGTTAAGGTTGAGGGACGAGAGCTGAACCCGAAAGAGGTGGATAAGATCGCTTTGCTGGCTCCCCATGCTACCATAAATATCATTAGAGACTACAAGGTCGCAGAGAAGGAGCGGGTTAAGCTTCCGAAGGTCATACGCGGAATAGTGAAGTGTGCGAATCCCGCATGTATCTCGAATAGCAGCGAACCGGTGCAGCCCACCTTTTATGTGGAGAAGGAGGATCCACTGCACTTGCGATGTCACTACTGCGGCTACATTATGGAGAAACAGGATGTGCTAAAGCAGTTCTGAGTTTGCTCCAACACATGTACTAGGAAAAGATGGCAAAATGGGTTACGCTTATTTGTACACTGGAACAGGCGGCGGAAAGACGACAAACGCTTTAGGCTTGGCCTTGAGGTCTGTCGGGCATGGACACAAGGTCGTGATAATCCAGTTCATGAAGTGGTGGAAGAACACTGGAGAGTACAAAATAAGGAAGAAGCTTGAACCGTACTACGAAATCTATCAGTTCGGCCGAAAAGGTTGGATTGGACTAAGCAATCTGGAGGAAGAGGACAAAACGCTTGCAAAGAGAGGGTTGGAATTCGCCAAGAAGATTGTTAAGGAGAGGAAACCTCATCTGCTGGTTTTGGACGAGATCAATCTGGCGGTTCATTGTAAACTGCTAGACTCCAGTGAAGTGTTAGACCTCTTGGACAATATCCCGAAGAAGACGGATGTCGTCTTAACTGGAAGACACGCTCCCAAAGAATTGATGGATAGAGCTGATTTTGTTAACGAAGTCAGAGACATAAAGCATCCGAAGGAAATACCGACAACAAAGGGAATTCAGTATTAACGGTTATTGTCCTATGTTAGGCTTCTAAGTCAGTTTCCCCTTCTCAACCTTTTGTCTGAAGAAGAAGTATCGCCTTCGCGAGATCACCCTCAGTTTCTTCCAAAGCCATTTGCGCCTCTTCCATGCTTTTCCCCGTCTGATCTGCAACAAGTCTGACATCCTCCTCAGGAATCGTTAGCCTCTTTCCAGGTTTCTCAAGTTGTTTCTCCGTAATCCTCTCTCCACTCACCTGAAAGATCTTCTGTCCCTGCATATCAAGCACCGCAACCTCTGGATTTTCCACCGTGATCTCCTTTCTGCTAGTTCTGAGGATTACCTCCTGAACGTCAGGCATCGGATTCATGCTTAAACCCATGCGTTGCATCATTCTTTTCGCTTCTCTCGGGTTTATTCTCCGCCTCAACTTCTCTTCCCACCTACAATAACCTGAATGCTCTCTTAACTCTCTTCCGCCACACCTCTTCGCACCTTCACCGCTACGCCTCTCTTGAAGGCCTTCATCTCCCTTCCCGTAAGTATCGACTTTCCCACAGCCAAAACCTCATTTTCCTCGTTTAATACAATAACCTCTTCCTTAGGGCGTATCTCCTCGTCAGCATCTACCACATGCTTCGCGAAGACGCTTCTACCCTTGATAATGAATGGCTCAGCCTCTTTCTCAACTCTAACCCACATGCGCAGAGGTTTTACGCCTTTAACTATTCTTCTGGCGCCTTCGAGGCTCAAAGAAAATAAACCATCCGTTGGGCGTAGAGTCACCAGCCGCTTTCCATCCAGATACACATACCTTATTCTTCCGGTCCCCTTTGAACGAGCGATTTCAACGTCCTCCGGAAAAACAATCTTTCCAACCCCCTTTCCGAACTGATAATCC